>JAEEGJ010002904.1_pt1 | contig 74001 bp, 28 predicted proteins | sample 8958761 | NCBI WGS metagenome assembly JAEEGJ01 (sample SAMN16246546, study PRJNA631951) | gut metagenome | biome: gut microbiome; feature: rumen; material: RS-attached | host: Bos | place: Iran: Karaj | collected 2018-10 | reverse complement strand
CAGGAAGGGTGTTCGGGAAAACTAATCTTGGTGAAATCAGGATTCAGATTTGCCATTATTCAATCATCCCCTTCCTCTTCTGCAAGTCTTTCAGAATATCAAAGCAGTTGGCAGATACGCTGATGAAGTCGTCTACACCCGCATCCAGATATGTCTGTTTCATATCTTTGGCAGGAGCGCCGGCCAGGAACAGTTTCATGGTCGGGTTGGCAGCTTTCAGCAGCGGAGCCATTCCCGGTACGTCTTCCGGATAGGTAGCGTCGGTGGAGCAGATAACCGCGCAGTCATACGGGGTGCCTGCTTCGTCGATGCCTGCCTTCAGGGCAGCCGCAGCCTTTTCCCAACGGGAATTGGGCTTTCCTTCGTCGTCCTGGAAGCCGTTGTTCAGATGCACGTTGAATTCGCCGACCTGCAGGAAGCTGGTGGAGAAGTCAGCGCGGGCTTTATGCTGCGGAATCGGTCCCATGTTGGCCAGGAATACTTCCACGTTCTTGCCGGTCTTGGCAATGTAAGCTTCGGTATCTCTGCGTAGGGCTTCGAATTTTTCCGTCCAGTGATGTTCCGCAATCGGTTCAACCGCAACGTCGCAGCAGCAGGCTTCTTTGGCAGCAGCTTTGGCAACCTGTCCGATGGTAGCGCCGGCGGTGAAAGCATCCGCTTCCGCGTCGATCAGGGCGTCAGCGCCGGCAGCCTTAACAGCAGCCAGTTTGGCTTCCGCTTCTTTTGCGTCCACATCAGCCAGATATTTATCTACGTTAGCAGACAGAATCTTTTTGATTTCTTCGGTATTTTCCGGACGGGGATCCAGCGGTTCTTCCGTCATGTTCGGATACATGTTTACGCCGACCGCGCGGTCTTTGCGCAGTTCCAGAGCCTTGAAGCGGGCAGCCAGGATATCGGCGATGCCTTTCTGGATGCTGCCGTCTTTCAGTGCGGCAATTACGCCGCCGGCTGCTTCTACTTCCTGGAATTTAGCCCAGATCTTTTCGGTGATCTGTTTGGTCAGCGCTTCCACGGCCCAGGAGCCGCCAGCCTGATCGATAGGCGCCTGCATGCCGAATTCTTCCTGCAGCATGATGTGGATGTTGCGGGCAATACGGCGGGAGAAGGTGTCGCCTTTGCGGATCAGTTCGTCAAAGGGTTCGTTTTCGTAGGTGTTAACACCGCCAACTACGCTGGAGAAAGACTGGGTGCAGTTACGCAGCATGTTCACATACGGGTCGATCACGGTCTTGGTGAAAGATGCCGGACGGCCATGTACGAAGGAAGCGCGGTCTGCTTCTTCGGCGCCGAATTCTTTCATGATGTTGGCCCAGATCTGACGGGCTGCACGCAGTTTTGCGATTTCCATGAAGAAGTTTGCGCCCTGATTGAATTCGAAAGCGATCGCCTTGGAAATATCATGGATATCCAGGCCACGTTTCATCATCTGGCGTACATATTCAACCGCTACCGCATAGGTGTAAGCAACTTCCTGAACGCTTTCCGCTCCGCCCAGGGAGAACACGGTGCTGCGAACGAAAACGGTACGCAGGCCGGGCGCGTTTTTCTTTGCCCATTTAATCGCAGCGGCCATCTGGTCATACAGCGCATCCAGGGACTCGCTGGTCTTGCCGTTTTTAATCAGTTCGCCGATGGGGTCGGCGCCCACAATGCCTTTCAGCTTTTCCACTTTCTTGCCGCCGGCTTTCAGCGCAGCTACCATCATAGCCAGCAGGCGGGTGGAAGCTTCCCCGGTATATAACATGAAGGGAATCTTTTCCAGGTCCAGTCCGTCCAGCATGGTGTGCATGTCTTCCACGGTGGTCAGGCTAACGCCTTTATCACCGGGTTTTTCGGCATCTTTTACGTCAACGCCGGCCAGGGTGGCTTTGTCAACGCGCACATGGTAAACCGTGCTGCCTTTGGAAATTTCGAATTTCAGCAGTTCGTTGTTTTCCTGCGGTTCGGTCAGATCGCAGGCCTGGGCGATGCCCCAGGGTTCGTGAACGTAACCATTTACCGTACTGCCGCGCAGGAAGTCGCCCATGCCCGGATAATCATCCGTCGGCAGGATGTCTTTCCATTTACGCAGCGTGTAAATGGGATCGAAGGTAATGCCTTCATAGTTTTTGGTGTACATCATCTTGTCAAAAGGCTTGCCTTTTAACAGTTCGTTACAGGCCTCCACCCATTCCTCCGGCGTGGGGACTGTAAACTCATCAAACGGAACATCCGGGTAAGACGCGTTCTGTTCGGACTTACGCAGAAGTTCTTCCAACTCCTTGTCAGTCATCGGCTTGGATTTGGACTGCTCGATGTTGGTTTCTTCAGCCATAAACAATTTACCTCCTCATTAGATTTTTGATTCTCCTCCCGGGAAATGCGCCCGGTCGCTGAATCTATGTAAGACCATCCGTCGCCAGATGGATGTTACCAAATGTTACCAATAAAAAAACCTGCTCGTGTGAGAGTGATTACTGCCGCTGCCCTTTCCTTCTCTTCCTTCACCTTCAGACCCGTGCGGGTAACCCAGTGTCCGGCTGCGTTACCCCGCACGTGAATTGGAAGGTTTGAGAATGGCAAATCATTATATGACGGTTGTCCAGGCCGTTATATAAACTAAATTAAAAAACGCCTTTTCGTAATGAAAAGACGGTTTGAAGGCAGCTGCCAGCACATAACGGCTGTGCAGTCATCTCCTCCCCGTCGCTCGCGGGTCAAGAAATGGATTCCATACAGGCAGTTCTTCTGACTTGGGTTCATCGCTCGCTTCGCCTTCCCAAAACCGGACGTTTCAGTGACATCTGTGAAGTTCGCTCCCCCTTACAGCGGCGGGACCGCGCCGGACTTGCACCGGACTTCTCTGTTGGGCCCTTTCGGGCACCTGTAAGTTTGCTGTATTCTGTTTTTAACACTCTTCACCGGAAACCAGAGGATTTGATTTGGCCTTGCCGGTTTCCCTGTCCAATAATATAATAATAATTATCATTAAGAATGTCAAGCTAATTATTAATTTTTATTATAAGATTATTAATTTTACTTGCTAATAAAAACTATTACTGTTTGCAGGGCCGAAATCCAAATGTCGTTGCAAAAAAAATGACCGGATAACCGTCCGATCTTCCTCCCCATCCGGCAGTGCATCCAGTCGTTTCCGCGCACGTTCCGCAAAAATTCTGCGGACCGCTGCTATATATAATATTGAACCAAAGAGGGATATTTGCTATAATATGTGTGATTGTACTATCAATGATAGCTAATTCTTTGTACCAATATATATTTTGTACGGACACAGCAACATAGTAATGACATACCAGGAGCGGATACGTTTATGAAAGAGCAAGGAAACACACAGCATTCGCTGTTGAAGATCCTGATTGCGCTGCTGCTGCTTGCAGCCGCATTTTTCGGGTTCAGACACTTCTTCCCGGCCCGGGTAGTCACCGTGGGCTTCATCTACGACAACGACGAGACGGCGCCCTATTCCTACAATTTTTACCTGGCCCAGGAAACGGTGCAGAAGACCTATCAGGACAAGGTTCGTACCGTCATGTGCAGCAATGTGCTGGACGAGCATATCCACCTGGCCGTTGAGAAGCTGGCGGCCGGAAAATGCGATATTATTTTTACCAACAGCTACGGAAACATCCGCGACCTGGCTCCCAGGTATCCCCATATCCAGTTCTGCCAGGCGTCTTTCGACCCGGTACCCAAAGAAGCCCCGGCTAATTACCACACGTTTAAAGGCGAGGTATACCAGGGCCGGTATGCCAGCGGCGTAGTGGCGGGACTGAAGCTGAAGGAAATGATCCAGAAAGGCAAGATCAGACCGGAAGAAGCCAAGCTGGGTTTTGTGGCCGCCTTCCCCTATCCGGAAGTCATCTCTGGTTTCACCGCGTTCCTGCTGGGAGCGCGCTCCGTTGTTCCCCAAACCGTGATGTACGTGAAATACACCAACATCTGGGACAGCTACACGCTGGAAAAGGCCTGCGCGGAAGAACTGCTGGAGGAAGGCTCCGTGATCCTGTCGCAGCATTCGGACACGGTAGGCCCGGCCATCGCCTGCGAAGAAAGTTACGCAAAAGACGTGTACCATGTCGGTTATAACATCGATATGACGGACGCGGCGCCCCATACGTCCCTGGCCGGTACGCGGATCAACTGGACCCCCTACATCCTCGGTGCGGTCAAAGCCGTAATGGACAATAAGCCCATTGAGAAAACCGTGGCGGGCGCGGTACACCCCAACCAGGATATGAGCGCCGGCTTCAAGGAAAACTGGGTAGAGATGACCAGACTGAACACCGCCGTTTTGCCGGAAGGGGCACAGGAGCAGCTCAAAGAAACGATACAGAACCTGCGGGACGGAAAAGTCCAGGTGTTCAGGGGAGACTATACCGGGGTGAACCCCAATGACCCGAAAGATACCATTGATCTGCGCAGCGGGTTTACCGAAAACAAAGATTCCTCCGTTTCCTCTTTCCATTATATATTAAAAGACGTGGTTACCGTTTTACAATAAACGACGTTCCTGACAGGAGTGGTTTCGATTGAAGATACGCATAAAGACAGCGTTATATGGGGTCATGGCAACGGCCTTCTGCCTGATTCTGTCCGCCTGCGCCGGGCCGGCGGGGGATAAATCCGCCTCCGCTCCCAAAACGTCCGCATACCTGACTTTTCTGGACACGGAACCGGCTTTGGCAGATCCCCAGCGCATTTCTGAAAAATATACGGTGGTCCTGAATGTGTTCGACCGTCTGGCAGAAGAAAAGGAAGAAGACGGCCGCAACCGGATGGTCCCCTCCCTTGCGGATTCCTGGGAAGTATCCGGGGACGGCCTGGTCTATACGTTCCGCCTCCATCCCGGGGTAACGTTCAGCAACGGGGCCGCCCTTACCGCGGAAGACGTGGAATTTACGTTCCAACGGCTTATTTCCCATCCGGAAAGCCGGAACCGGGACCTGGCCATGAGCATCCTGGGGGCCGAAGCACTGCGCGAAAAAAAGACCGACAAGTTAGCGGGATTTAAAATCATTGACGACCTGACCTTTACCATAACCCTCGCCTATCCCTGTGCCACCTTCCTGGAAGGACTGACCACGCCGGGGGCATCCATCCTTGACAAAGAGACTACGCTGAAAGCAGGAGACGCCTTCGGCAGGACGCCGGAAACAACCGTCGGGACCGGTCCCTTTGTGCTGACGGAATGGACTAAATATAAAGGCATCGTTATGAAAGCTAATCCGAAATGCTGGTCCGGCCCACCCAAATGCGACGGCCTTTCCATGCATTTTTACGCGGAAAACAGCCCGCTGCGTCAGATGTTCCTTAACGGGGAGCTTGATATCCTGGATTTGGACAAACTGGGCATTGACGCAGAGTATTTCCTGCGGGGGGACATTTACCGGAAGAACGTGATCCGGGGTCACCGCGTGGGTATCTCCTATATCGCCCTCAACCAATCCCTGCCTCCTTTGCAGGATGTGCGGGTCCGCAAGGCGCTGCAGCTGGCGCTGGACCGGAAGACCCTGATGCAGACAGCCATCAGCAACCGTGGCATTCTGGAAAACGGCATCTTCCCCCGGGGGCTGAAGGGACATAACCCCGGCTTGCCGGAAATCCCCTTCGATCCTGCAAAAGCCAGGCAGCTGCTGCAGGAAGCCGGGTATCCGGGCGGATTCGATCTGACGATCAGCTATTCCGATACCACGGCCCAGCGGGTGAAGGAAATGCTGAGGCTGACAGCGGCCATGTGGAAGAAGATCGGCGTCCGCGCCTCCCTGATGGAGATGGAAAACCGTTCCTTCCTGAACCGCAGGAACCACGGCGAGCTGGCCTGTTATACCGGGACCTGGTCGGCTGACTATAACGACCCGGACAACTTCATCAGCGCCTTCTTCGGCAGCAGGGAGAATTCCCTGGGCCGCAGCCTGTGCTATCCGAACGAAGCGGTGATGAAGCGGGTTGTGGATGCCCGTTCCATCGTGGATCCTGAAGCGCGCATCCGGGAATACCGGTTCCTGGAAAAGAAGATCATCCAGGACGACGCGGCGTGGATCCCCCTGTATTCCGGCTACCATTTCTTTGCGGTGAACGAACGGGTCAACGGATTCCATGTACGCTGGAACGGCTGGTCAAGCAACCGTTACGCGGATGTTTCGATAAAAGCGGAAGCGGATCGGGGGAACTGAGATATGCATTCTATACGTACAAAAATTACAATCCTTACGGTTTCCGCCATACTGATCTGTTCCATCCTGATCGGCACCCTGTCGGCCTTTACGGTCAAATCCAGGGAAGAACAGAACTCCCAGCGGCTGCTGAACACCATTTGCGCCTCGAAGCTTGACAAAATCAACAGCTACCTGAACATTATAGAGAATTCGGTGGACTCCATTTCCCGTTTCGTGTACAACTCCTTTGACACCGTTGTGTTATCGGATGCGAACGCAATCGGGGCTACGGGTTCCGGCCGGAGCCTGCGGAAACGGACCCGGACCGCCGCGCAGCAGGAGGCACTGGACGCGTATCTGCAGAAGCATCTGGCAGCGACGCAGGAAATGTGCAGGACCATCGCGGCGAATAACCCCAGCATCCTGGGGTACTATTACCGCATCAATCCGGAACTCAGCAACCATATGAAGGGGTTCTGGTATTCCCGTCAAAACAATGGCCATTTCAAACAGCTGGTGATGACGGAAATCAGCGAGTACAAGCCCGACGATTTTGCCCACGTGGGCTGGTATTACCTGCCTCTGGAACGGGGCCGCCCCTCCTGGCTGGATCCCTATGAGAACAAGAACCTGGGGGAAACCGTCGTATCCTACATCATGCCCCTTTATAAATCCGGTACGTTTATCGGTGAGATTGGCATGGACATCAGCTACTCCACCCTCGTGAACCAGATTAAGGAACTGAAGATCCTGGAATCGGGGTATGCATTCCTCACCGACCGGAAAGGCAAAATCGTGTATCATCCGCAGCTGAGCCACGGAACCCTGTTGGGGGATGTCAGCGAGGAAATGAAAGCCGCAGGGAAAAGCAGTGATACCCGGCTGATCCGCTATACCAATAACGGCGTGGAGAAAGAAGCCGCCTGGAACACCCTGTCCAACGAACTGATCCTGTTTGTTTCGGCGCCAGTCAGTGAAATCAGCGCCGGCTGGCGGAACCTTTCCTGGCTGACGCTGGCAACGGCGGTGGCCACGGTAGCCCTGTTCATCATCCTGACCCTGTCACTGGTGCGGAAGATCACCAATCCGCTGGTACAACTGGTACATGCTTCCCAGCAGATCTCCGAAGGGAATTACAACATAGACCTGAATTATGAAGGAGACGATGAGATTGGGATCCTCACCAGGTCCTTCCAGCAGATGGTCAACCATATGCGGGTCTTTATCAGCGACCTGAACAGCAAGGCCTTCCGGGACGCCCTGACCGGCGTAAGGAACAAGGGCGCCTTCGACATCTTCCTGATGGATAAAAATGAGAATATCCGACAGTCCGATCCGAAAGACGTAGAGGATTTCGCAGTCGTTATGTTTGACTGCAATGAGTTAAAAACCATCAATGATACCTACGGCCACGAAAAAGGCGATCTCTATTTGCAGAATGCCTGCCGTACAATCTGTAAAGTATATTCCCACAGCCCGGTTTTCCGTATCGGCGGCGATGAATTTGTGGCGATCCTGCAAAAGGAAGACTGGAAAAAACAGGCGGAACTGGAGCGGCAGTTTACACAGGCTATGGCTGACGCCAACGCAGCTGCGACCAGCCCCTGGGACCGGGTCAATGTAGCCATCGGTACCGCCAATTACAATCCGGAAACAGACCCGGATATGGAGTCCGTTTTCCGCCGGGCCGATGTGCTCATGTATGAAAACAAGAAGCAGATGAAAGAAGCAAACACAAAATGGATGGAGCAGTAAGCAGCATGGCTGCACTGTAAACCGGATTCAGATCCCAAAAGCGAAAGGGCCTGCCAACTGGCAGGCCCTTTTTTGATCCTATTTCTCTTCCGTTCCGATTTCAAATTCGCCTTCCTCTGCGTCTGTAATCGTATAAAACTCCCCTCAAATCACATCAGAATGTCGCCGACATCACAAAATCGAACCGGGTGCTGCTGACCTTCTTCGTGGTGAATTCATACTCTTTCTTCAGCGGAATCCCTAACGTCAGGCTGGCGTACAGGTTCTTATAGGACGCCGACAGGCCCAGGCCCGTGGAATAGGCCGAATAGCTGCTGGCGTTCAGGTCAAGGTCGTCCGAGACCCACCCGTAATCAAAGAAGGTAAAGACGTGGTATCGCTGCTTTTTATCCAGCGGCACCTGGTAGGTCAGCCCCACCGTTACGCCCTTATTGCCGCCGATGTAGCTTTCCTCATAGCCCCGTACGCTGTTGGCTCCTCCCAGATAGAAGCGGTCCGCCGAAGAACGGTCCTTTTTGTCCGCCAGCTGTCCGTCCAGCCGGGCGGAGAACATCTGCCCGTGCTTATATTTTTTCTGGTACAGCATGTTCAGCTGGTAGCTCACATAGTTGGAGTTGTTTTCCCAGTCGCCGGAAGCCGTGTTTTTAAAACTCGTTATGGGGAAGCTGTGCTTATGATACAAAATGCTGCTGTCCCCGTAATGGGTGAAGGATATGTATGGGATGAACGTACTCCTCTTATCCTCTGTCCAGTAACTAATGCTGCGCCATTTTGTCTTGGATTTCTGGTTCAGGTATTGCAGGCCCACCTCGTCCCGGCGCTTCTGGTCTACCCGCAGGGGATGACGGATGGCCAGTCCTATGGAGGAAGCTTCACCTTTTATATCCAGCGGCTTGGCATCGCCCTTGATGATCTTCGTCGTGTTGCCGCTGTAATCAAAATCCAGCCGTGTGCCCATCTTGCCCACTGGCAGGGAATATCCGATTCCATATATATTCGTGCCCTCGCTGCGCATATAATTCAGCCGCAGACTGTCTCGCATGCCGGTCAGACTGCGGATGTTATAGAATATTCCCTGGCGGAAACGGCCCGAAGTCTCGTAGCCGTTGTTGTCCATGTATAGCGTAACGGACTGGTTCTGCTTCGGTTCATAGGCCGCGATCTCGTAATCTGTGGTTCCCGGTTCTTTCCCCGCATGAACCAGAATTCGCAGCTGCACATCGTTGGTCCCGTTAAAGCGCTGCAGCTGTTTGTTCAGGGCAGCTGTATTGGCCACCGTCCCCGGTTTCAGCGGCACGCGTGCAGTCACATACTTTTCTCTGGTATTCTTCAGTCCCTGCAGGGTCACCAGCCCGGTTTTGCCTTCCAGCAGCTTAATCTGCACCACGCCCCCGTGAATACGCTGAGGAGGCAGATAGGCCTTGCAGACCATATATCCTTTGTCGTTGTACAGGTTATTGATCGCCCCGGTAATGGCATACAGATCCGCCAGCGACACGGTCTTGCCGATATAAGGCTCTGTAATCTTCTGCAGTTCCGCTTCCGTCAACACTTCGGAAGGGTCCGTCTGAATTTTTGTCAGGGTAAAGGTAAGATTGGCGGCGGTTTCCTCCGGTGCTTTCAGATTGGATTCCACCTGCGCTTTCTGCTTCTTCCGGTCTTCTTCCAGCTGCCGGGCAGTAAGCTCCCGTTCCATATATTCCCGGGCCTGGCTCAGCTGGGTACCGGCATCGATTGGCCCGGATGCCACCGCCGCCCAGGCTACGGAAGACCCCAGGAGAAACGTTCCCGGTAGCCGGGCAGTCGTAGTGTCTGAAATACCAAGTTCTACAGGAGACGTTAAAAGAAGCGTAGAGACCGTTGCAATCACAACTCGTTTCTTCACAGATGTACCATCCATGTCATTCACCTTTCCGTATTGATTTCAGTTAAATCAATGCTATCTTTCTATTTCATATTATTCCGCAGTAATCACGTCATGTTATTCCGCAGTAATCTCGTCAGGGTCCGCATCGGAATAGGAACCTTCATCCGAATATAAACCGATATCGTCAATCTCAATCAGATGGTTCCGGTTAAAATACGTAATCGTATCACCCATTGGAATGGGCGCTGTCCGGATCCGCATCGTGTCCACCATGCTGACCGAATCGCCATATATATTGCGATACCAATGGGCATCCATCAGCACGCCGTAACGGGAACCCACATCTCCGTTGCCGAACAGGTCCAGATACATCCACTCCGGATCACTGTAGGACCGGTCGTACCAGCGGGCCAGCCGGCTGGAAGGATTCTTCGCCTCCGCATCGTTCCAGTAAATCATCCGCGCCCCGTCATGGTACGGCGGAACCCCGAATACCCCTACCGAAATGATGTCGTTAGCCACATGGAGTTTCTCTTTGACCACAACTTTGCTGACATGCAGGTTCGTATCGCCCTTCATATACAGCAAGCCCCTTTCTGTCCACAAGTCCTGCACCACCGCGCCGGACGCGGACTGGATGCCGCCGGTGTACACGCCGTCGGCAACCCGTACGCCGATGTTGATATCCTTCATAGGCTTGTCTTCGTAACCGCCCAGAGTTGAAATGGTCAACGGCGTATTGTTATGGCTGTCATTTACTATCGTGCCTACCTTCACATGGCTGCCGCCCAGCTTCACATCCTCTGCACCGGTGCCGTTTATGTTACCGCTGGCCTGGGCATGAACTGCGTTGACATGCACGCTTCCGTCTTCGCCGCCGCTGGTCAGGGCTACATACCGGGCATTCGCCGTTCCGACAGTAATGTCACCGTCTCCGGTAGCAGCCACGATGCGGTTAACTGCTGTTACATTCCGGTCAGCGTTAATGTTGCCGGTATCGGTCTGCATGGTCACACTGCCGTTCACCTTCAGGTCATTATCCAGGAACACATCACCATTACTCCGAGTTATGGCATTCACATCACGCTGCGCCGTCACTCTGTCCGTCACGTGGAGGTCGCCGTTCTTCGCAATCAGCGTAGCATCCTGTCCGGAGGCAATCTGTCCGTTATGGTCGATGATAATGTTCTGACCGTCCGGACCGGCTGTATACGTCGGATTAGCCGCTTTTAGCGTAATATCGCCGTTTTGCGTCGACGTTTTACCAAAGACTTCAATGGTACCGTTTTCCGTTACCAGGCTGACATTTTCCTTCGCGGTTACCGTCTTCACATCCGGACCGTTGTCGCCGATGTGGATATTGCCTTCCTGGGTCGCGATATCGATGCTGCCTTCCTGAGCCGTTACGGTCTTCACAATCTTTACATCACCCTGGCCCGTCTGGATGGACACATCTCCAGTCTTGGAAAGAACATTGCCACCGTCCCCCGTTTTCGTGTCGCCTACAACGACATCCCCCTTACCGCTGGTAATCGTAATATCCTTGGCCGCTGTAAGATCTTTGCCAACCTTAACATTGCCATCATCCACTTCAAAGGTAAGGGAACCCTGCGTATCTACATCCCTGCCGAAGGAGATATCGCCTTTGTTTTCCACCTTGGCATAAATATCGCCTTTTGCTTTGGTACGATCCGAAATTTCAATATCGCCATTGTAAGTCTGCAGCTTCAGGTTGCCGGTTGCCTTGGGATCGTCCGACGTGCTGGCCGCATCCAGTTCCCCGTTAAAGTCAATCAAGAGGTTTTTCGTATTGTCCTTATCCCGTGCCAGTACAGTAATATCGCCCACATCCGTCTTCGTTTTGCCAAATACTTCAATGACACCGTCCTGTGCGGTAAGCTCTATATTCTGTTTTGCATGGACCGTAAGATCTGTCGGGCCATTTCCGTTGTTGCCGATATGAATCTTACCTTTTCCGGAAGAAATATCAATGCTGCCGTCCGTAGAAGCAACCGTCTTGTTGATGGTCACATCACCGGCCCCTGTGGCAACCGTTACGTCGCCGCCGCCTTTTACATTGCCGGCAGATCCGCTGCCCACGGTTATATGGCCCGTATCGGTGGTTAAATCTACCGTTGTGCCGGCGGTTACATCTTCTCCTACTGTAATATCGCCGGCGCCGGTCGTTGCCGTAACGCTTTCGTCAGCTGTAATTTTGGCACCGATGTCAATATAGCCGGCGCCGGACGTTAAGGTTACCGAATGGCCTGAGGTTACGTCCTCTCCTACCGCAATATTGCCGGAGCCAGTCGTCATAACAATTTCTTTTCCGGCGTCAATGGTTTCACCAATCCGGATATCTCCTTCCTTTGTCGTGGCAGAGACTTTACCGGTCACATCGACATCCTTCTTAAAATCTACACTGCCTTTGTTGTCAATAATTACGGTAAGATCCCGCTGAGCCGTGGTGTTGTCTGTTACCTGAATATCACCGTTATAGGCATGCAGCGTCAGATCCTGTCCAGAAATCAGTTTGCCATCCTGGTTAATGACAATATTCTGCGCGTCTTTTTCATTATGCGCGTACATAGTAATATTGCCTGTGGCGGTTTCTGTCTTGCCCTGTACCTTGATTACACCCTCCGTGACGTGCACGTCAATATCGCCTTTGGCATAAACCGTCCGCACATCCGCTCCGTTACTGCCGATCCCGACATTTCCGTAATCAGACGTTACCTTTACATTGCCATCATCGGATATAACCGTTTTTATAACCTCAATGTCCCCGGCTTTGGTTGTAATGTCTATGTTGCCTTTGGCCTTTACATTTCCGCCGTCTGCATCGCCTACCGTAATATCGCCTGCATTCGATGACAGTTCCACCATTGTACCGGCCGTTATGTCTTCTCCTACGGTCACATTGCCGCCGCCCGTCTTAACTACAACACTATCCGTTTTAGACGTAACTTTGGCACCGACGTTCACGTGGCCGGAACCGGTCTCCACAAAGATCGATTTGTCCGCCGTAAGATCTTTCCCAACGGTCATATCGCCTTTGCCGGCATATGCGAAAATATTGCCGGACACCGTTACATTTTCCGCAAACTTGACGTTCCCTTCATTTTCTACAATCACAGTAAGATCCCGTTGCGCGGTCGTATCCTTCGTTACGGTAATCCCGCCGTTATACGAATGCAGCGTCAGGTCACGGGCGGAATCAAGTTTTCCGTTCTGGGTAATCACGATATTATCAGGCTTGTCTTCATCGTGAGCATACACGGTGATATCGCCTTCATCCGTCCTCGTTGACCCGTTGATCTTTATCGTGCCGTCCGCTACATGTAAATCAATGTCTTTCTTCGCGGAAATCGCGTCGCTGACCTCAAGCTCGCCCACATTGATATTTCCCTTATCGGACGAAATCGACACGCTTCCCGCCCGGGACGTGACAGAGGTCTTCACGGTCGCATCACCTTTTTGGGTATCAATTTTCACGTTGCCATACGCGGTAATATTTCCGCTGCCGGTGTTGTTTTTGTTGCCCACCGTAAGCATGCCATCGCCTGTAGTCAGCGTCACCATTCCCTTTAATTCTGGATTCGGTCCATCTTCCGTAACCGGAATACCGTTTCCGGCTGTCAGATTTTCTCCTACATAAATATCCCCTTTTAATGTATCGGCCAGTATGCTGTCACCTGCCACAATGCTGGCGTTGTAGGAAATTTGCCCCTTGTCCGTCGACGCGGTTACACTGCGACCTGCGGTTACAGTCTTATCATACAGAATATCGCCTTGCGCCGTGGAAGCAATCACATCCTGACCGGCCTTGGTTGTTCCATCATACCAAATCTGGCCATTTTGTGTCGCAGCTCCTTTAATATCGGTCCCGGCTTCCACATCACCAACGAATATAATCGCACCGGTATTTGTCAGCGCGTTTACGTCGCCTTTGTTCGCCTTGACCTTTCCGGTTACTAACACTCCCGTATTTTCTGTTATCAGGTTCACGCTATGGCCGGCATACACATTGTTTTTATCGGTATTGCCATTCCACACTTCAGCTCCTGTCAAAACATTGCCTTCCCGGTACCCATTCAGGAAGATTATGCCATTCCCGCCTGTTTCTGCGATGACGTCATGACCCGCATCAATATCACCGGTCATATAGATATTACCGGATGTGCTTGTTAATGAAACATTGTTATATTTTGCCGTCACATCACCCTTTGCGTCTATATCGCCGGTGACCGTTGCCGCAGTGATATACGTTCCCGCATCTAAATCGCCCGTGACCGAAATTTTACCGCCAATGGAGGTAAGTGTCACGTCATACTCTTTCGCTTCCAGTTTGCCCAGAACATTAATTTCTCCGTTTTCTGCAATCAGATCGACATTGTGCCCTGCGCTTACCTGTGCCTGCACAAGCTGGTTATTTTCGTCTACATACGCGATGTTCAGATTTCCGTTACCGCCCGTTACAACATTTAAATTCTGTCCGGCTGTAACATTGCCGATCAGGCTTACATTGCCGCTCTCACTTTTTACCTGGATCGTCGGCCCGGCGGTTATGGCTTTCTGGACTCCGCCCATTAAGATAAACCCGTCGGTGGTTTCGACAAACATTTCATTTCCGGCGGTAATATTACTGTCCAATATAATGCTGCCGGATGTTTTGTCAAGGATTTTGGCGTTCACATCGCCGCCTGCACTAATATCCCCGCTTACCGTTATATCCCCGTTTTTCGCGGCCAACAGCGTATCAAGCTCGGAATCAAGCGTCCCGTTAACATTGATATTACCGTAACGTCCCTCAGGATCGTCCTGTACTGCGGTAAACCGAATCGTCCCAGACTCATTCGGTCCTCCCTCAATTCGGGAGCCAGACTTCACATCGGCGCCATTCTGAACGACAATATCTCCATTCACTGCAGTCCCTGTAATGTTGCTGACTGCCGTGATATCGTTATTCAGCTTGACCGATCCTCCGGTTGCCAGCAGGTCAATCACGCCTCCTGCGCTGGCCGTTCCCTCAAAGGTGATGTCGCCCTGCTTAGACTCTGCCAGGATGGATCCGCCAGCCGTAACCGTCATATTCGGATCGATCGGATCTGTCACTTTTCCAAACGTAACCGATCCGTTATTGGTAATGGCAGCAATCGTGTCCCCGGCTTCCACCCTGCCGGCAAACTCAACCGTGCCGTCGGCTGTGATAGCCGTAATATTATTGACCGCATCCGGAGTACTGTTTGTCGCGTTTACATTGTTATAGAAGATATTTCCTTTCGTATTTACTTGCGATTCAACGGAGCCGCCCGTGGAAACATCGCCGATAAAGCCGATATCGCCTCTGTCGGTTTCCGCCTGCACCAACCCGCCGGCAATCACATGTACGCCGGCAAAGGAAGCGATGGAACCGTTTTGCGTGGTCAATGTAATCGTATCTGCCTGGACCACATTATGATTGGTAACCGTGCCTTGTTCGTTGACAAGTTCGCCCAGCCAGATATTTCCCTTCTGCTTATCGTTCCCCGTGTACGTAGTCTTTGCCATCAGCTTATTCGTAGCCGATACGGTGCCCGTAATCGAAATATTGCCGCTGCCGTCGCCGCTTTCGGTTCCGCTTGTCAGTTCTATATTCTGCCCGGCATGCGCCGTACCCTGCAGTGAAATGTCGCCAAGCCGCGTCTGCATTTCAATATCGGTACCGGCGCTTAAGCCGTTTGCAGTAATCGAGCCCGTCAGCGATGCAGCCGTAATATCCTTTCCTGCCGAGACAGTGCCGGAAAGCAGAATGCTGCCTGCCGTACTGTCGTCTTCTGCGCCGCCTACCGTTACTACCGTTACGCTGCCTTCGGTTGCCATAACCTGGGCCTGGGTTTGAATTTGACCGGACGTGGTCCGCAGTGTCACATCCTGCCCGGCTTTAATTATCTTTTCATTGATGATAGAACCGGAGCCAAAGAGTCCGCCTCCAGTTTCTTCGTATCCTTCTTCGATGACCGATCCGGCTGCGTCCAGCGCGCCTTTGACCAGAATATCACCCTGCTGTTTAAATACGATGGAACCGGTTTCACCGTTCCTGCCTTCTTTGGCTGTCACATCCGAAAGAACGGTTAAACTTCCTGCATCCATGTTTTTCAAGGCTACATTCCCGTACACAGTATGGGTTACACTGGCATCCAGATTGCTTCCTGCATGCGCCTTTACCAGCACGCTTCCGTCAATCCGGGTTTCTGTTACAGGGTTGCCGCCTTCGTCTGTAATTTCGTTTCCTTCCCCGTCGGTTTTCACCCGTTCCACGCCGTTGGCCGTAAACGTCCGGAAGAGATTCTGCTCGTTCTCCAGCGCAATCGCATTCCCGCTGGTAACGGTCACAGACGCCGCGGTTAAAACGCCTTTGTCCTCCTGGACAACAGAACCATTTTCCGACGTCAGAAGGATGGCGCCGCCACCCTCATAGACCGGAACAGCCCCGTCCTCAACCTCGTTTGGATTGGTAACGGCCAAGATTCCGGATTTCACCGCGCCGTCCAGCGTCACCCCGTCTTCACCTGAAATCGCAACCGTTTTGTCATTGGTTCCTGCTTCCACCAGGGCCCCTTCCTTAACATGCGCAAATTTTTCTGCCCGGATGGAGATGTCGCCGGTCCTTGCAATCACTTTGCCGTTGATTTGCGCATCGGTTCCGGCCGTGATCGAGACATTGCCCGCAATTGCATAAACACCGGTGTTTTTATCATTGATTCGGGCCGCCGTGACCGCAGATACGGTAATATTGCCGTCTCCGGATACGACCGGGCCGTTCACGACCACGTCTTTTTTCGCTTTCAGCTCTACGTTGCCGGTAGCCCGCGTGCTGCCGTTGATCCCCTCGTGATCAGCATCCGCAAGCCGGATTGCGCCCGCTTCCAGATAGCTTTCGCTGTACGCAACAAGATCACCGGCCAATTCAACCAGCCCTAAGCGCATGGTCGTATTGTCACCGCGTGTACCGTTGACGCCCTCCACATACGCATCTTTGGCGGTAAGATTGATGAGCATGCCCTTATTCACGGTCGGATCGGCGTATTGTTCCGGTGTTCCCATATTATTCAGAATCCGGATGGGGTCTGCGGCGGTGCCGATGACCCCCGTCGTCGGATTGGTAATCAGGTCTAACTGCCGGCCGGCATTCAGATATCCCATCTTGTAGGCATCATTTTTCGTCATCGCGAAGCCTTTTTCCGATTCCAGATGAACCGTGTCGCCGGCATAGACGGAACCAAGGCGCAACAGACTGTCTGCGACCTGGTTCTTAATATACACATTGCGGTCCGCATTGGCAGCCAGCAAATCACCGGTTAAGTTTACGGTCACCGGATCGTCCTTCGTACCGATATCTTTGGTGCCGCCGTAGGCGATCAGATCTTTTGCATGGATGTTGCCCGGATTTTGGGCAGACGAATCCAGCGCACTGTAAATGCCTTCCTGGGTATACAGGCGCACGTCACTGTTGACATCGGTCCCATTGGCGCTGCCGGCAGTAATCACACCCACACGGAGGGGCGAAAAACCAGCCTGCGCATTATCCGCTGTACTGGTGTTGCTGCGGCCGGCAATAAACACGCTTTGGCTGATGCCCGTCACATCAACCTGCCCGGACGCATACACCCCCAGCGGACTTAAGTTGCCGATGACAAATTTCTCAACAATTTGCCCGTCGGTAGCAACCTCTGTCGTCGGATTATCCGCATCATAGGCCTTGATTACCTGGTTTCCGTTTTCATCGAAGGAATACTTAAGGATATTGCCGTTGGAATCCCGGATGTCCACTTCCTTCGACGGATTTTCGACATCATAGGCTTTCCAGCGGTACACGGTCTTGGTGCCCTCGCCTACCGTAACGGTTTCTGTCACATATCGCAGAATATTTCCTTTGGCATTTTGCTCGGCACCCTTTGCTTTGTAACCCATGATGGTTACGTCGGTCGCATCCGCGTTGGCCAGCTGTTTCATTTTTGCAATGGATGCTTCGGTACCGCCGGTCAGCTCGCTTGCCAAAATCTCCGTCGTCACGTTCGTGTGTACACCGACCCCCTGCGCCAGAAGCGTCACGTTCCGGCCCTGTACGTTGGCCGCCTTCTTCTGGGTTTCCGCACTCACACCGGTTTCCTTGTTCACAATGGCATTGCGGATGGCATATAAAAGCTGATCCTTCGTCCATGCAAATTCCGGATTGGTATATTTATTAACCATCTCCTTATAGGTATTATCGTGGTCCAGATACGTGTCCGCGGTATATGTGGTGCCGTCTTCCTTAGTAAACATATCTGTCAGCGCGCCGTTGCTCTTTGCATTGCTGAAGCGGGAGAATTTTTCGTAAATGTCCACCTCGTAATCCGTCTGGGCCTTGGTCATGTCCAGATAGCCCGGTGAACCGTCCGCATGGCTTTCTTTCCTGTCTTCCAGGAGGTACTGGGACACGCTGTCATACGCGGTTCCGTCTTTCCTGGTAAACATGGCCTGATACCGGGTATCTCCGTTCTTAAAGGCCGTAAACTTCTCATTGACGTCCCGTACATAGCTGTTGGTGCTGGCCTGGGTGTCCTTCACCAACTGCTGATAGGTTGCATCCGACTTCAGGTATTCGTTGGCCGACGTGTAATACGTACCGGTCAGATTTCCCTCCCCGTCCTTTTTGGCAAACATCGTACGCAGGTTATTTCCCCCGACAAAATCGGTGAAATCCTTATTCGCCTTCTTTTCATACTGGGCCGACGAATTTTTCAGGTTCTTGTAACTGTTATCGGTTTGCGAATTTCCCAGATCGGACAGATACGAGGCGGCATCGCCGTAGCCTTTATATTTGGCCTGCAGCTCCTTGTCGCCGTCTTTCGCCGCATATTCCTCCCGCACGGTGGAAACATAGGCGGAAATAGCATTCACCGTAGTAACATAACTTTCGGCGTCGGTACCCTGATACGCCCGGGCAGCCGTCTGCATCCGCTGATAGTCCGGATTGCTGTTCAAATAAGCATCCGCGGTCTCAAAATTCTTATATTTTTCCTTCAGAACTTCGCTGCTGTCCCGGATGGCAAATTCTTCCCGGACGGTTTCTGCAAACGCAGAAATCGAAGACGCCAGTTCCAGATAAGCATCCGCCGCCGTCTTCTTCGCCTGATACTGCTGCTGATAGGTCGCCGCAGCCGCCAGCATATTCTTATAGGTATTGCTTTCTTCGGATTTGGCAAGCGCATCCAGATAGGCATCCGCACTGTCATAGGCCTGATACTTAGTCTTGATTTCACCCGCATAGGTACTGTCGGCTTTCACCTTCTTAAACTTCGCATATTCTGCCGGAATGACCTTTTCGATTTCGGCAGTATACTCGGTTATTTCTCCGGTAGCTACCGCACGTTTCTGAAGGGCTGTCTGCATATTAGCGTACGCAGTCTGCTTTGCTTCCGGAGTGCTGGTCGCGTCATCATAAATCGCCTTGTTAGCCGTATAGATGTCGTTATAGTAGTTGAACCGATCCTGCAGCGCCAGGTAGTACGCGTCGTGATTCTTGTACACATTAACCACATCGGCGTCCTGCACGTCGTTATACGTTTCGTTGTCGAATTTTTCCAGCAGCCTGTAATCCGTATACTCCGCCTTAACCGTTCCGGCAAAGGCTGCGATTTCCTGTGTTTTGGCCGCATACAGCTCCGCGTCATCGCCTCCGCTGTAGGTTTTGGAATTCTTCAGCATGGTTTTATAGCTGTTCGTGCCGGTCGAAGCCGCCTGTGCATCCAGATAGGCATCCACACTGGCATAGCCTTTATATTTTATCTGCAGCGCGGGATTGCCGTCTTTTCTGGCAAACTCGGCCCGGACATTGGCTTCGTAGTCGGAAATAGACGCTAGCATTTCCTGATAGGTTGCATCCTGTGCCAGATAGTCTTCTACTGTTTCATACACGTTTCCGTTTTGATCCGTGAACCGTTTCTTAAAGGATTCCTCGCCGCCCTGTTCCTTTATCTTCAGATATTCCTGATACTGCGCCCGTACTTTCGCCTCATAATTGGCTGCATCCTGCTTCAGACCCTTAATATAGGCGCCTTCGTAGTCTTCCGTGCCGGCAATCAGGCCCGCGTCAATCCAATGGTGAACCAGGTCGTTCTCATCCACATTGTTCACATTATCCTGCCGGGGCAATGCGTCGATCAGGCGGCCCGTCTTTGCTTCCAGGCGCACGTCGCCTGCATTGGCAATTATGGATCCTACACGCATATCCCCGTCTTTTTCCGCCAGATAGATATGCTTCTGCGCCTGCGCGTTGACACCAGCCGTATCCTCACCGGATCCGAATGCTGCCGCAACCGAATCCACGAACACAGCCCGATCCGGACTGCCGTCTTCCTTCCATGCGCCGATGCTGCCATTTGTGCTGGTCAGCCGGATATTGCGGCCCCGTACGGTTGCGGTGTCTTCCGTCGAGATCCGGGCAAATTCCTGTCCAATCTTTTCCGCATAAATCTGTTTTTGGATGCCAGTCAGCCCCTGATAGGCAGTATCTTTCGCCAGATAGGCGTCCACATTGGTGTAAAGGCTGCCGCTACCCGTATCGGTAAACTTTTGTTTCATCGCCGTATACCGGGCAAACTCATCTTCCACCGTCTTCCTATAGTAGGAAGCATAGGAAAGCTTGCTCTGATAGACCGCGTCCTTGGCCAGATAGGCGTCCGCGGTGGCAAAGCCCGCAAATTTACTGGTTAAATCCGGATCATTTTCCCGGTTGGCAAACTGACGCTCGATTGTGTTTACATAGTCCGCATTGGAGTGCTGCAGCTGCAAATAGATTGCATCGTTACCCAAAAATTCCGTGGCGCTGGCATACGTACCGCCCGCTGTGCCGGGTTTGCTGAACTTCTGCTCCAGCGAAACAAACTGGGTAATGTTGCCTTCTGCTGTCAGGGACACATCGCCCGGCATGCCGGTTGTATTCTGCTGCCCCTGGCTGGCCAGTTTGTCAATCACGACATTGCCGGACAACCTCCTGCCGTCTTTCGTGCCGCCCACAACATCCACGTCGATGTTCCCGGCGTTATAGGAGACCGCACTCAAATTAACCCGGTCGTTTGCGGTAACAGAAGCAATTTCATTGCCGTCATCGCTGCGGGTCGTGGTGGCGATCCAATCGCCCATCGTGGCGATATGGATGTTTTCGATATTATTTTTTGCAGACAGGTTCGCATTGCCTGTGGTCAGTGTCGTTCCGCTCTTCTGGACAATACTGCCGCCGAAGGACTCCACCGTAAGCGTTGCATCTTTTGTATTATTTGCAATGTTGCCATTTATATTCACATTGCCGGCCTGTGTATTCGTATTCCTAACACTGATACTTCCGTCTTTTTGGCCGATAAATCCCACGCCGATGGGTTTATTGGCTTTCAGCGAGAAGGTGTAGGACTGGGTAGAGCCGGATTTGGTCGTCCAGGTCACCCAGTAGGTCGGATTGGACCAAAGCGCCCACCAGTCTCCGCTTTCTTTACCGCTGCCGGTGACGGTGCGGGAATTAGTCGTCATGACATTTTCAAAGATTGCGGCAAATTCCGAATTGTTCAGTCCATACTTTGCGTCAAGCGCGCCGCCGACGAAATTGCCTTCGCCTAATTTGCTGGCTGTTCCGGGTTTGGGCGTAGACGGAATCGAACTTTCCAATTTACCTAATTCATTCGTAGTGTCATCGTATTCCAGGCCGCCCCAGAATAAGGATTTTGTTTCCAGCCTGTAATACCTTGTGGTCGTGGAATCTTCACCCTCGGTCCAGTTGTAACGAAGATCCTCCTTCACCTGATACTGTCCGCCCGGCGTATTGCCGCTGTTGTGAGCCAGTCCGTCGCCGGAGACAATCTTAGCCTCATTAATCTGCGTTTCCGTCGGAGTCCCCAGGATTTCGGCTCTTCGCGCATCCGTCGTGGCAGGATTCGCATATTCGGTTCTTTGTGTATCGGTAAGATTCAGATACGCAACCTTCTGGGTGTCATTGAGTTTTGCAAAATCGGCTTTTTGTGCGTCTGTGAGTTTCAGATATTTTTCGTAGGCAGGAATCGACATGGAGTTGGCGGACGAACGGGTATATTCCGTCCAGGTCTTTTTGGCCAGGTCGGTAATGGAAATCTTGCCTTCGATGTCGTTGTTCAAAATCTTTCCTGTGGAAAGATCCGCCTTGGTTCGATTCGTAATGGCAATATCCGCACCGCCGTCCGCGGCAAAGACTCTGCCGTTGCCGGTGCTGGAAATGCGGCCTGTCAGGTAAATCTTGCCGCCCTTGGTGTCAATATCTTCCAAAATCAGGCCCCTGGTCTGGGGGTCATAGTACACCTGAATCACATATTCGTAGGCGTCAGTATTTGCATTATAAACGGCCTTGTTACCGTCGTTGACCTTATACAGGGTACGGCCGTTGATGGTAACCTCACTGCCGTTGTTTTTCATTCGCTGGATGTTCGCTTCGCTTAAGGCATCTTCTGCGATATCCACCACGTATTTGCCGTAGCCGCTCTGAATCAGGCCTTTTACGTTGATATCCGCCGCGGCCAGATAAATGCTGTCCCCGGCAATATGACCTGACGCATTTTCCGACTGCACCGGTGTCGTAGTAATCGGTTTATACTCATGACTGTCGTTTTCTTTGTTAAGACTCGATTTTTTAATCATATCGGACGTAATGGTCTTGTTCAGATCCTCGGGACGCCCGCCGATATTTAAAATCCCGTCGATATAATCCTGGGAGATGCTGCCCTGGGTTGCAATCAACTGCACCATACGACCGTTCACATTCGCCTTCGAATTCACGCCGGTGCCGATGGCAATATTCCCCTTCTTGTTTTCAATGCGGACCAAACCGTGACGGTTGTTGATGTTGCCAAGGACCGCCACATCCGGAACGAAGGTATACTCCCATTCCTGATTGTTGCCTTTTACACTAAGTGTATTTCCGTTTCCAATCTTGGGATCGTTCAATACGGTAATAGCGCTTTCCCGGCCGGAAGCTGCATCGCTGTACAGTTCCGCAAATTCCGCTTTTTTGTTCGTATCCTTGTTCAGCTTATTAATCTGTTCTTTGCCTGCATCCCCGGCGCTAAGACTGGTTCCCCTGAAACGGATGTCGCCGCCTTCCTCACCAACCGTGATATTGTTCAGCTTCAGATAGGCGTTGGACTCATTGGTAATCTGGATCTGGGGCGCACCGCTGGCCTGCAGTTTTCCTTTCCCATACAAATTGTCAGACCATACCACAATACTGCCACCGCTGACAGTAATATCCGGAATCTCCACATAGCTGATGGTAAACCCTTTGGTGGTATATACCCGTTTAACCCCTGGTTCATATTGAATCCTGCCGTCTGCATCCCGTACGGGAATTAAATTCCCGCTGTTATCTTTTTTATAGCTGCCGTCTTCATCTTTCTGATATATCGGCACCAGTTCATCCTTAAACAGGCCCCGTTTTTCCATCTCTTCCAGAATGCGCTGCCGCTGCTGCACATAACCCAGATAGGCAGCGGTCTTCTTTTCCGTCTTATCCTGGTCCGTACCGTAATCGCTGATCAGTTTTTCCAGCGCAGCCAGCTGCTCACCCAGTTGGGTGGCATAATCCATATCGCCGTTCTTTATGTCTTCCGGTTTGATGATCGTGTCGTCCGTGGACCCTTTTTCAATTTTAACGTTGTTGACATACACATCGGCGCCGTTATAAACAGGAATCCCGGCGTCCGCCGGCACCGGCGTATATTCCTGGCCGCCTTCAGGTTTCACCTTCGGAACCAGCGCCCCTTTAATGTCAATTCGTACATTGTTCTGGATTCCCGTCTTTAAGAGACCTTCCACATTTACATAGTTGTTGTTGGTCTCATCCACTTTCGACTGCCCATTTTCTGTTCCGGTGGTTTTGGAGTCTTTGTTCTGACCAAGGAACAGCCAGTAAACCGCCACTGTATCTTTCTTAATGGATTCCGTGCCGTTATCCGCCGTCACATTGATATTGCGCACAGACGTAGCGCTGCCAGTTTTGCCGACCTTCACCTGCTGGTTGTTCTTCAGCTTCAGGTCGACCTCCGGACTTGTATAGGGCGGAATCACCGTATTGTTGTGGGCTTCGGCCAAAGCGGTAATGTTCAGGGAGGATTTGGTTCCGTCCGGGTTCACGCCTGCATAGAGGTTCGTGTCATAGGTGCTGGACAGCTTTCCGTTCACGTCCACCCGGTTGGTCCGGGTAACCGGTGCATCCACCAGGGCCCGCACCATTCCTTCCAACCCGCCGGTATAAGCTTCGGCCACCAGATTCATCTTAATTTTGTCGCTGCTGCTCAGGGTGATGTCGCTGCCGCTTTCGTATTCGCCTTTTTGTTCCAATACCGCATTTTCATTGACGGTAATCGTATTAGTCGAAGTAACAAAGGCATCCGTATAGGTATAGATATGTTCCGCCAGGCCTCCGGCTTTGCCTTCCACCTTATTGGTCATGTCAATATCAGAATGGGCGTCGAAAACCTGACCCCTGCTTGTGGCCACTTTGGTTTTCGGAGTACTGGAAGAACCGTCCGTGCCGCCTTTGCCGATATCGATGCTGGCGTTGCTTTTGATTTCCTGTTTGGATTTAATGTCCGGCGAGATCTGGATCACGCCGCCCACATTCATATGGTTGTTGTAGTTTTCCCCTTCATAGGCATTGGTGTATACCTTGTTGGCGGCCATCACATAGCTCTGGCCTGCCTTAAGCTGGGTCCCTTCTTTCAGCTCCGTTTTGGTATTCATCTCCACCGTGTCGTCGGAGTTGGCCCATGTGACGCTGATGACCCCGCCTGCACCGGTCTTGGAGGTTCCCCGGGACGTAACCTGCTGCAGGCTTCCGATGTCGGCATTTTCCGCCACATCCCACGCGCCGGACAAGGAGGCCGTATTGGTGGTCTTGGTGCTCATCGTAATGGTCGCCGCGGCGCCCCAGGCAGTAATGCCGCCGGAATCGCCGTCCGCAAAGCCGTTGGCCGTAGCGTTGCCGGCAGCGCTGATTTTCAGGTTTTTCAGTTTGGAGGCCGCGTTGGCGTCGGTTCCGCCTTTGGCCGTCACCAGGCTCTTATCGTTGCCGGTGGCCTTGGCGTCGCCGGTGCCGATGGAAACGCCCAGCCCGATAGTCGTGTTGCCTAAAATGGACCTGCGGCTGGCATTGTTCTGGGTAATGAGGGCCAGGTTCGTATACGATCCCGTAACGGTCTTTTCCGTTTCCTGTCCCTGTTCGTCTTTCGTTTTTTCTTTCTTTTCCGTCTTATAGGTTACGTTGCCCATGTTCACACTGGCCGTGGTTTCCGTGATAGCCTTGGCCTTGTTGGGCGCAACGCTGATTACGGTTCCGCTGACGCCATGGGTCTCGGCATGGGTCATGTCAGTTCCTTCTTTGCCGATCACGGCCCGGGCCAGCACGGCATCCCCCAGCAGTTTATAGCCGTCTGCCACCTCCACAGCGGCGTTCGAATACGCCTCGGCGTTGCTCTGCATGACGGAAACGCCCAGAAGAGCCACACCGGTACCGCCGGCTTCCGCCTTCACGACGGGCGCATTCACCGCTTCCAGCCGGATGGCATCCGCCGTTAAGGTGTTCGGAGTCGCAGTATTGGTATTATTGGTATTATTGGTATTATTGGTATTGTTGGTATCGCTTGTATTGGTATTGCTGGGACCGGTTCCGTACTCCAAGGTCACCGAAGACGTGCTCTTGTCGTATACCTTGGCCGTATTTACAATCACAGCCCCTACGCCGACGCCGACGCCGACGGTCTTGGCCGCCACCCGTCCGGTACGTTCTGTCTGCAGATTGATATACGCCGGTGTTTTTTCCGTTGTCTGCTGACCTTCCTGTTCCCCGTTTTTCTCCGTTTCCTTGACGGATGCAGACAGCGTGCTGCCTTTGATGGTCACAAAGTTATTGGCGATATTCGTATTATGCGCCACGCTGACGGGAATGGCAACCACGCCCGCCGATACGCCGATCATGTCAGCCTTGCTTCGTACGTCATCGGTAGATCGTATGGTCAGATCTCCGTTGGTGGCAGTCAACACGCCCTGTTCCACCGCCACGCCGGTCTGGCCTTTGGTCGTAAGGCCCGCATAGCCGACACCGATGGCAAGGGCGCCTGCGCCGGCCTGTACCGTCTGAAGATGGATAGCTTCGTCTTTGTTCGTCGTCACATTCCCCTGATGGGTCGTCAGGGACACACGGCCTCCTTCCAGAGACGAATTTTTGACTGAAATGACATTCAGTTCGTTCAGATGATAGACCACGTCCGCCACGTTAACGGCTGCCGCGCCCATAGAACCGCTGCCGCCGTTTAAGTCCGCATCATTTAATTCAGTATTCGTGATAGTCAGGGCGCCGCTGTTAACCTTTAATTTGGAATCATTTCCCACTTCCGTAAGTAAGCCCGTGCCGGTCACTACACTATGATTCTTCTGGTCGGATTTCATCCGCTTCTTCATCTCGCCCTTTTCCTGATCGGTCATACCGTAGAGGCTTTTGGAGAAAAGGTCGTCGATGGTAGTGTCCATGGATTTTTTAACGGTAGAAAGGGCCTGGTTGATCGTACCCGTATGGCTGAAGGATGTATCCTTTCCGTCCGCATCCTGCGCCACGCCTAATTGCTCGATCCCTTCGTTGACCGTAACGGCCAGTACATTGACGGAAATGCCGCCGGCGCCGATGCCCACACCGGCTACGGTGGATTCAATTTCCCTCTGGGTCTTGGTATTGATCGTAAGATCGTCTTTCGCCGTCAGCGTACTCCTTTCCAGAATCGTACTGACACTATCGTTAAAGGTGCTTACATCCACGCCAACGCCGATCCCGGCCAATAATGCGCCTGCGCCGGTGCCGGTCGCGTCGGTGACTTTCAGCCGATTGGTCGTGTCGATGGCAATGGTATCCGCCTCCAGATTACTGTCTTTAATCCGGCTGGTTACATCGGTATTGATATAGTTCACAACGATACTGCTGCCAACGGCTCCGCTGAACAAGGCGGCCGATACGCCGACGGAAGTCAGCGTCGCGTCCAGCTTGCTGCTGTTGGATGCGCCAACGGATAATTTGGATTTTGCCGCAGCACCCTGTGTTTTCGGCGTTACTTTAATATCGCTGTATTCTACATCAGCCACGATGACAGAATTATCATTCACCGTGCCGTATCCTACATTCAGGGAACCGGCCGCGCCTCTGGGGTCCAGAGAGACTGCCACACCGGCCTCTACATTCAGGTTATAGATGGCTTCTTCGTGGCTGGCCAGCACCTTCGCTCCCTTTGTCTCATCCTGCGTATCGTCGGCGGAAGCACGGACGGTAGCATTGGTCACCATGGCAAAGGTGGAACTGTTCAAATCATTGGTATTCACATTGTCGCCGGTCTGAAGACTGCCAACCTCGCCTCCGGCCACGGCACCGGTCAGGTTAAAGGCGGACATCGCCTGCTTCGCGTCCGCCGTCACCGCAAAGTTGTTGGCAAATACCTTATTTTTTTCTTTGGAAGAATCGGTCACTGTATAGCGTTTTTCGGTTTTGTCCCAGGTGGCAGACGAGGTGGAGATGATCGCTGCCGTCACACGGTCAACGTCGTTGGTGGTACCGGTAAAGCCGGCCGCGCCGGCGCCCTTGCCACCAATACTTACCGAAGCTGCGCCGCTGAATTCCGCCACGTTCGTATAATCGGCCGCATGCACGGTTACATCACTGCGGGTTGTGTCCGTATTCAGCTGGGAATCCATCACTTTCGCGGTAGTTTCGCCGCTTACATAATTCAGGTTGATTACACCGGCCAGGGAAGCGCCTATCCCGTTGTCGCCCAGTCCCACGGCCACGCCGCCGTTGGCCATGACTGAGGAAATGGAATGGGTCGCAGAAGCGTCTACGACCACGCCGGTTTTTTGTTCTTCCCGTCGGCCTTTTTGCAGCCGGCTGACGCCGTATTTTTTGGTATCCCCGTCACCTTCTTCAAAGGAACCGCTGGACCAGGTATTCCGACCTACCGCGCTGTCGATCATGTATTTTTCATCGTCTGTGTTTTTTGCCAGCGTGCTCGCCGTCTTAATCGTATGGCTGCCACTGCCGGTGGCCACCACGTTGCTGTTTTCAATCGCGGCACTTGTCTTCCCGGTGAGTTCGTTATACGATCCCGTCACGCCAAGAGCGGCCGCGACCCCCTGCCCACCGGCCGCAACGTCCAATACGCCGGCATAGTTGGAGACGGCTTCATCGCTTTGCGCTACGACGCCCACATTCCCCGTGCTGTTGATATCCGCATTTTTAATCGTGGCCGTGACATCGTTCGCAATATAGTTATGGCTGCCAGAACCGCCTACGCTTGCGATTCCCTTGACGGCTACCGAAGCGCCCATGCCTACGCTTAAGATTTCTCCCTTGCTGGCAGCGCTGATATCCAGGTTCCCCACGTTCATGGAAGTCTGGGTCGGCTTGTCCGTATAGGTCATGCCGCTTGTGGTGCTGTCCTTAATCCGATTTACGCCGACCGCGACCACGCCGGTCAGGAAGGAATCCGGCCCGGAAAGCTGCAGGGCCGCCGCGCCGGTCTTTAAGGCAGACGCGGTGGTTGCTTTCGCCGAAACCAGCGCAGCCTTGCTGCCAGCTGTGGCATCAATGGTAGTGTCCTTCAGTCCCGCCGTAACGGTTTTGTTAATCCGGGCGTCCGCCCCAACACCCTGTGCGGAGAATTTCGCGCTTTTCACAAGGCCCACGCCCACGGAAACCGTAGTCGCCTTGGAATTATCCTTTGCTTCCGCGCTGATGACAGGCGCCTTGTCACCGACTTTTACCGTCGTAATCTCCGCGTTGTTGATTTCGGCCCGGACGGTTTCTTTTCCGTCTCCCGTGTCACTTCCCGTATCGCTTTCCGTTAATGCTACGCCTACGCCCAAAGCGACCGTAGAAGATTTAATCGATAATTCACCGGATCCGGCAATGGTCGTCTTGCTGGTTTTATCGGTAGCCTTTACCACCACAGAAGACGCATGGGTAATTTTATCTTTCGCAGACCCATTCCCGCCGTCTTCTTTAGAGTTTTGAACTTCCCCGATCACGGCAATGGTATCGTTATGGCCCCGGTTCACCGCAAAGTTACCGTGAGCCGCTACGGTGCCGTTATCCTTATAGCTCGCAGCCGCGCCTAATGACAGGGCCAGCGCATAGGCGTCATTATCTGCGTCCAGTAACACGGCCACACCTTTTGCTGCGTCCTTTGCCCGGATCTGATTATTTCCAACAAATATGCCGGTGGTATCGTCCATCCGGTTGTAGGCCAGCGCCAACCCCACCGAATTTTTGCCGCCGCCAAAATCGTCGGTGACGCCGACGATATGGCTGGTGTTCTTCGCCGTGCCGCTTACGGTATCGGATATAATGCCTCCGTTTTCCTCGTTGCCGTTCCGGTTTCCGGTAATGGACACAATATTATCCTGCACAAGATTGTTAAACGCTAAGGAACCCACCCCGCCGAAGTTTTCCGTGCTGACACTGACGCCCGCCGCCACAGAAACAATGTTGGTGTGCACATTGGCCAATGCGCTTACGCTGCCGACTTTTAGCTCTTTATTATTTTTGACGTCCGAACCGAACTTGTTCGTTATATTGCCAATTGCCAACGAGGCATTCGCCGCCGTCGTTTTGCCGCCGGATCCGTTGACTGCCACGTTTACAATCGTACTACCGGCAGGAGTCCCCAACCCGTCCTTGGAATCTTTTCCCAGTTGATTCAGGTAGCTGGCGCCCGTAGCGTCCACATGCCGGTCCGCCATATACTTCACATAGGGATTGGTTTCTTTATTAAACGAAATATCCTGGTCCGTGACTAAAACCGCGCCGGATGCGGAAATCTGATTTGTATCGCTGATGTATGCACGACTGGTATTTTTCAGTTCGGCATACGCCAATCCGCCCGTCCCAGTAAACCCGTGTTTCGCATTCGAAACACCCAGGTTGACCGCCGCATTGACCTGGGTCAAGGCATCCTCGCCAGCCACAGTGATGGTATTGACGCCGGTATAGGATCCGCCCTGGATCCCGCTTTGGATATCGTTATTAATCTCGCTGACCGCCGCGGTGATTCCGGCGGCAATCGCCCTTCCGTTGTCAGCCGCAGATGCGTATTCAAATTCGACGCCGCCTGCAACCTGGATGTCCCCGTCATAGGCCCGGTTGTTGATAGCCGTACCGCTGCTGCCAGTATTGGTCGCGGTATCATCAATCAGCAAGGCATACACCTGGCTGTCCACCTTGTTCATAGAAAGGCCAAAGGTCCCGGCGGCGTTGGTACCGGTACCCTGACTGTTATTCGTCACGGCAATGCCTATCCCGGCGGCTACTTCCGTACCCATCTTGATTGCCGTATTATTAATTAATTTGGCCTGGGAAATCACAGCATTGCTAATTACGGCATTTACGTTCTTCCCGGCTTTTCGGACCGTCCGGCTGTTCCCGGAGTCGCTCTCAGTTTCCTTGACCGTATCCATTAAGTTCAGCGCCACCGCAGCACCCAAAGACCCTTTGTGCGCTGCATCGTTGGATGCCACGCCGGCGCCGCCGGCAAACCAGTTCATGGCGCCGGCGCCGGCCCAGGCGCCAGTGAAGACGTCATCGGTCGCCTCATTCTTCAGGATGCCCGTGCCTTCGTTTTTCAGGTTCAGCTTTACCCGGTCAATCACGGACGCAACGTCCGTGTAATTCCAGTTTACACTGACGCTGCCGGCACCGGCCGCATTAAAACTCTGGTTGTTGGCCGCATCGGTGTTTTCCGCCAACGGCTGATACCCATTGAATTTGAACTTTGTCTCATTCTTTGCAAACACCTTATTTAGTTTGGCAACCGGCCAGCCAATCACGTTCTTAATGGAATCCGTGACATCATTCTTGCCTTGATTAATGGTCTTGTTCCACTTATTGACCGCGTCAAATCCTTTGTGATTTTCTGAATTGGATACGCCTTCCACCGCAACGGCGTTAATCGTCCCGGTATTATGCGCCTCTACCGATATGTTTTTGCCTGTTACGGCGCCACTTTCAGCATTCTCTGCAGTTTTCACACCCAGGGTAGCGTACGCCTTACTGGTACTGCTTTTGTAATCCGTACCCATCTTGCGGATTGTTGCCCTGTCGGCAGCCAGTTTTCGGGCAGCAGCCAGTGTGTTTTTCGCTTTGATCTTGTTCTTTTCTTCCGCGCTCGCTTTGTCGTCCGCTTCCGAATCCATAAGCGCCTGATTGGCGATGGCGGTCCCTTCCAGTCCGTTATCGCCGATTATCGCCATACTGTTTACGTCAAACAGATTTAGGGCAACCCCGGCCCCTGCCGTAGCGGAAGATTTGGCGCTGCCCAGCGCCAGGCCGCCCACTACATTGACCGCATTCAGCTTGTTGTCCGCTCTTAATTTAACGTCGTTTGCCGCCTCCAGGGTAGACTCATCATCAACCAGGATCAGGCTGTTGCTGTTGCCGTCCTGCACGTTCAGGGAACCGGCCAGACCGCTGCGGTCTGCCTTTCCGCCGCTGTAGTTGATCGCAATATTTTCTACAGACGTATTGCTGGTAATTTCAATGTTTCCCGTTGCGGCAGTATCGCCGGGAACACGGCCGGCCTTCATCGTTACGTTTTTACCGGTAAGAATGATGCTGTCAGCGGAAATGTCCTGCCAGGCAATGCTCACGCCAACCCCATTGCCATTGGTTTCCGAATAGGCCAGGTATTCCCCGCCGTTGCCCGTAGCGCTGATCACATCCGTCTGGGCGTCTGCCCGGATATTAATATCCTTGCCCGCCGTAAGCGATGCCTTCTGCCCAATCGAGACAATGCCTTTATTTTCCAGCGTGGCATAATTCACGGAAGCGGCTATGTCGGTTTCGCCATTGTAATTGGCTTTTCCGTCCACGGTATAGCTGCGAACATAGTAGTTGGTATAGGAAGCCGGACTGAGATAATCGGAAAGAGCTCCCGCCAGTTTTTTTGCGTTGTTATCGGCTTTTAGAATATTCTTTCCCTCATTGGCAAAAAACCGACCAACCGCCGATGCCAGTCCTGACCATCGGGTAGCGGCTTCTTCGGTTGTAATTTTGCCGTCTTTTAAGTCATTCTGAATTTTTATGGAATCCCCCCGCCAGTCCGACAGCTTTTTGGCCTCATCTTTAAAATTTTTAAACGCATCAATGAGACCCTCCCATGCCTCACCAATGCTGTTGCCCCGCAACGTACTGATGAAGCTGTCATCATCGCTGTCTACCTCTGCTGTCAGGTTAATGCTTCCTTTTGCGGCCTCCAGTGTGACCCCTTTGGGATTGGATCCTGACGTATCGGACTGCAGTTCCACCGTAGCGTCATTCTTAATATTGCTGACCAATACCGCAGCGCCTACGCCAACCTTTGACCGGCCCTGGGGTTTATTCATCTGCCCTGCTACCGCGTGGGAGAAAGAATCCATATTGGTGTTTGCAGAAACGATCACGTTATCTTTGGCGGCGTCAGTTCCGGTGGCCTTAAGACTCACACCCGGAGCTATTGTCACATTGGCCGTGTTGATGTTGTCCACCACCGCCACGCCAGCTCCCACGGAAACATATTCTAACGCCGTGTCAAAGGCATTTTCCAGTCCCTGCAGCTTGCCGCCCTGTCGGATGCCGCCTCCCAGTTTCTTTTTGATGGCCTGGGATAACACTCCGATATTGGTGTCCCCCGCCACTTTAAACTCAACTAATGGATCCGCCCCTTCCCCATTACTGTTGTCAACGGAAATCCCTAGCGATTCAACTTTGTTTTCTGCCTTGGCAGACACGTTTTGGGCTTCCACCGAACGCTTCAGGTTTACATTGGCAGCCGAGTCGTAATCCAATACGCCGACCGCAGTAGAAACAAAGGTATCGTTTAACCCGTTGGATACCGCTTCCACCGCGATGGAACTGTTCACAGCTGCGTAAGCCGAAAAATCCTTGCCTGCTGTAATCTTTTGGGTCTGGCTCTCCTTTCCCGATACCGGCGCACCTACATTGACCTCGGCCACACTGTCGCCAAACACAAACGCCCCGGCCAGATAGATAGAATTTCCATGCTCTCCGTCGTTGGCCAGCGTGGTAGACTTGGCCGCCACATCCGCTTTGGTTTTCGCCTTGGCGGCCAGGTTCATAGCGCCGTCGGAATGCAAGGCGCCCTGTACATCCACCACCGCTTTATTTTTTACGTGAATCAATCCGACGGAAAAGACCGGAGTGGCTGAAGTAGCCTGTGGCTGTCCGGGATTTCCCCCACCCGGCTGCACAGCCGGATCCTTTTTGGAAGCCGTCGCAGCCTGCATGGCGATACTCACCGTAGCATCTGCCTGTAAATTCGCATTGCCGCCGGCCCGAACCGACCCATCCTCCTTAACCGCAACTGAAGCCGTATTATGCTTGACCGCAAAATCGGCCGCTATGTTAAGACCTAAATCGCTGAGAGTCTCTTTGAGTAAATCCTGTATCCCTGATATGCCCGTCCACGATTTATTGGTAAAGGTGGTTTTGGACGAAGCGGAAATATCCACGCCTTTATCGCCATCAATACTGCCGGCTACGTCCACAGAAGCACCGCTGTTAATGTTGGCCAGGCTGTCTACATATTCGCTGACATTGCTTAACCCGTGTTCTAATACACTGTCCAAAACGATCGGTGAATTTTCAAAGGCATGGGAGGTTTCGGCCCGCAGGATGATGTCACCGCCTTCCGCTTCTACCGCAGTCAGCACCATGGAATCAGCATCCGTAAATGCTTTCACGGATTGCCCTTCGGCAGTTGTTGTATTCACAAGATCTGTAAACGCAATGTTACTTTTTGCCTGCAAAACCGCACTGTTTTTGATGTCTATGTTCCCCGCCCCCAGCACGATACCGCTGCGGGTGTTGATCTGACCGGCGATTTGAATGCCCTCGGTAGAAGCAGAGCCCGAATTAAATTCCAGATTAGTCGACTTGAGTTCGCCCTTATGCTCGCCCTCGGTATTCCGGGTTCCGAACTGCATCAAATCATCCTTGAACGCATTTCCAAAATCTCTTTCATTACCTGTCAGCTTGTCATAATATGACTGCGTAGGCGCCAAGGCAACGAGACGGCCGGCGTTGATAACACCTGTGTTGCCCACCGTCATTCCGTTGGGGCTGACGAAAAACAGATTGCCGTCAATTCTATTTTCCCTAATTGCATTGACAATGCCATTAATATTGATCCGGTTATCGACCAGATTAACCAGATTATTCGCTTTTAAAGTTCCGCTTTCATTCCGAAAATGCATATTGGCAATGTTGCCCTGGGAAAGTTCAAAGCTCGTAAAATGGTTCCGAAGGACTTTGTGGCTCCCGGCCTCAATCAACTGATTCGGAGCATATATGTTATAAACAGAGCTTCCATCAGTATGGTTGACGACCGTCCCGCTACCACCGGCGGCATTAATATTCGTCGCCCACGCGCTCACCGGTTGCAGCAGGATGCCCGCCGTCACAAAGGGCAGCGCCCAACGACCGGCCCGGGCCAACGAATGGGCGGCCAGGCCTTCTACGATCGTGCGCACATTATTCTTGCCGCGGTTCCTTGCGATTTCCGCCACAACCACGTAGCACTTTCTAACATCGCTCCAGATAATCTTGTAAATCTTATTCATAAAAAACCCTCAATTCACATCCGAATGTCGCAGACATAACAAAACGAACCGGGTGCTGTCAACTACATTATGTACAGCTATAATTAGCAATTAAAAACGGACATAAACTACCAATATTATTATAGCACAAAAATTGTGTCAAAAAAATGACTCGTCCTACTTATATATAGAAAATTACCCTGCTTTTTTTGACTTTTTAACAGCATTGACCTGCCAAATGTAAAATTTCACAAAGAATTCACAGATGGCATTTTTTTATCCGTGCTGTTTTCATTTTTACACAGATTCTTTACTTTTCTGCAGACTGTTTTGCTTCAAACGGAAAAAACCGCAGCAAAAAACGGCCCGCCATTGCCGGCAGGCCGATGCACTAAATAACGCCCGCACCTTGTTACAGATACGGGCGTTATTTTCGGAGTTTTCCAGACCTTTGCCTGCTGCCAGAACCATATCCGGTTCTGCCTCCAATTTGTGTTAATGAGACGCTGATTAATTCTTGATTTCTTCCTGCTGCATGTCTTCCAGCACCGCCACAAGAGCCAGTTTGGCCTCTTCCAGCCGGTCCAGGTCGTAAATGATATCCCTCACCAGGAAATCTTTGGTGCTCACCGTGTTGCTGATGCTGTCGATAACTTCATCCATCCGTTTCAGTACACCATACAGAATATCCCGGCGCGTTACGTCCCGGTTTACTTCCATGATTACATCCCCCTCTTTCCTCTCATATTTATCAATAAATATTACTATTTACGATAATTTATAGTTAATATATCATAACAAGCCTCAATTTGCAATTTGTTTTTCAACAAAACCCGTATCCGGACCGTGCTGGTTTTAGTGTAACACTACACCTCTTTTTATTTTTGTTTCTTTTATTACGCGGTATTGTAGAATTGTATGCTTTCTGATAAAATAAATTAAAAAGAATTATCTTTACTCTCACAATTAGTCTAATGGTAAAGGAGCCTGTGTTATGAAAAAACTGAAAGCTGTTTGCGCCTTATCTCTCGCCGGCCTCTTGCTGTTCTCCCTCAGCGGCTGCGGCGGTGAAAAGAAAGAACCGGTTAAGGCCGGTACCCAGAAGCTCACGGTTTACTGGGGCGCGTTGGAGGATTTCATGGCAGCGGATGTGGCCGCCTTTGAAAAAGAAACCGGGATCAAAGTGACCGCTGTCCGTATGTCATCGGGCGAAACCCTGAAACGGCTGCAAGCAGAAAAAAACGCGCCGAAAGCATCGGTCTGGTTCGGCGGGCCGGCAGACGGCCAGATTCAGGCCAAAGCGGACGGACTGCTGGAAAAATACGTTTCTCCCAACGCTGCCAAAATTCCCGACCGGTTCAAAGACCCTGACGGCTTCTGGACAGGTGTCTATGTAGGCTATCTTGGTTTTGCCTCCAACGGCAAACTGTTAAAGGAAAAGAATCTGGAACCGCCCAAAAGCTGGAACGACCTGCTGAAACCGGAATACCGGGGACAGATCGTCATGCCTAACCCCAAAACGTCGGGTACCGGCTACACCTTGCTGGCTTCCATGTTCCAGCTCCGGGGCGAGGAAGACGCACTGGAATATATGAAAAAACTGGACAAACAGATTAAGACCTACCAGCGGTCCGGTTCTGCGCCTGCAAAACTGGCAGGTCAGGGCGAATGCATGATCGGCATCTCCTTCCTGCACGACGCCATCAAATTCCGGGAAAGCGGCATGAAAGACCTGATCCTGACCTCCCCCTCGGAAGGAACCGGGTATGAAGTGGGCGCCGTGTCACTGATCAAGGGAGGCCCCGACCAGGAAGCGGCCAAACGGTTCATCGACTGGTGTCTGACGGCCAAAGCCCAGGAAATCGGCCAGACCGTCGGTTCCTACCAGTTCCTCACCCACCCCGATGCCAAACCGCCGAAACAGGCAGACGAACTGAAAGGCACCCCGCTGATCAAATACAATTTCCTGTGGTCAGGCAAGCATCGCGACGAAGTGGTTAACAAATGGGAAAAGGCAATCGACAAATAATCCGGTACAGGAAAACAGGAAGCAGGACGAATAACCGGAATCAGTTTTCCGATTGCTATTGACAATATTATCAGGAATGATTATAATTAAGTTAGCAAAATTAATTATGATAATTTCCGAAGTTTGATGGCAACCCTTATCCTTCTTCTTCACCTTTTAACACAGCAAGACGAAAAGCCCGCATGGAACCATGCGGGCTTTTCGTTTTCGTTTTATAGTAAGTATTATATCATTTACAATCTCAGTGCGGCATACCGGCGGTCCGCCCCTCTGTCACATGCTGCAGGGCATCCCAGCTTTCCAGCGCCCGCTCCACAAAAATCCTGCGGACGGCAGGATTCTCACCCATGCCGTGGATGTAGGGCGTAACGGTAAAGCCTTCCTTTTGCAGAATCACTTTATGGGAATCCTCGTCGTCCCCGGCCATATCGTTGTTGGCGTGATCCCCCGCCACCATCATCATGGGCATCAGGGTCACACGTTTCACCCCTTCCTCTTTCAGTACGGGTATCACATGTTCCAGCATGGGCATGCCTTCCACACTGTACACGTGGATGTTGCCCCGCTCCAGTTTATTCAGGCGGTCCTGGATCACGGCATAGAACGCATTGGAAGGATGGGGCGTGCCGTGGGTCATCACCAGCAGCGCTTCGTCGGCGGCCAGGTCCGGGAACTGGGTGGCAAAGGCTTCCACCGTTTCTGCCACATCGTCCCGCTGTTCCTCCTGCCCCTGCCAGAACAGAAGGGGCAGACCCATGGTCATCTTCTTGAACTGATTGCGGTAGTTCCGGTAAATGCCGCATTTATAGTCATACTCCATCCCGGGAATGATATCCAGCGAAGCCAGGGCGATCCGGGTATAGCCCTCCGCCTTCAGCTGTTCCAGCGCTTCCTCCGGCGTGGGAATGACCACCCCTTCCTTTGCCCTGATGCGGTCGATGATAATGTGGGATGTATACGCCACCACCACCTTCACATCCGGCAGCGCTTTCTGAATTTCCGCTACCGTAGCGTTAATCGTCTTGTCCCTGGTTTCCTTCATGGTGGTGCCGAAGGACATCACCACCAGCGCGTCCTTATCGGGCAGGTCCTGCATCGCTTTATTGTTAAACACACGCACGCCGATCTCCGACGCTTCCAGCAGGGCCGGCGTAGGATTCTTCACTTCGCCGCTGAGTTTATAACCGGCATGGCCCGGCACGGCAAAGGCCATACCGCAGGCGGACAACAACACATTCGTTAACACTTTACGGAATTTTCTCATTGTGGAACCTCTTTCTGTGGATTTGTGGAAATGATAAAACGCTCTGCGATTGTGCCGGTACTCCATTGACGCCTCCCTGAAGGTAAAGGAATACGGGAATGCACAAATCGATATTCAATTAATTATAAGATATTACATATAAAAATGCAATACTAATAGAATGTATTCTTAATAATTGTGCGTATAAAACAAAAGTAAAACCGGCAAACATCTTACGTTAAGACATTTGCCGGTATGTTTCTTTGTAATCAGACCTTACCGCCCGCCGGCACCCATGCGCATCAGTACGTTTTTCCGCACGTACATTTCGGCATCGGCCCGTTCAAACACAGTGTCTACATCGGCATCCTGACCCGGAATGAAATCCGCCATACCAAGCGATACGACAGCCTTTCCTTCCGCCAGATTCTGTTCCGCTTCCCGGTTAAAGGCGGCCGCGATCGCATGACGGTTCTCATAATCCTGCCCCTGCAGGATCACTTCAAATTCATCGCCGCCAAAACGGAACACCGGGCTGTGGCTGAAATGACGGCAGATAATCCTGCATGCGGAAATCAGCAGCTCATCCCCCGCTTTATGCCCATAGGTGTCATTCGTCATCTTCAGTCCGTTTACATCGAGGGATACCACGGCAAATTCCCGTATCCGGCCTTCTTTAATCTTCACATCCAGCTCCGCTTCATAGTCTTCACAGGCCCGTTTGTTCTTTACGCCGGTCAGGGGGTCCTTATACGCAAGCTGTTTCGCGGAGCCGATCTCTACTTCCTGCTGATGTTGGATCTGCAGCAGTTCTTCCAGCTTTTGCAGATACTCTTTCCGTTCGTCTTCCACCACAAATTTGTGGATGATGCAGCAGCCCAGTAAATAGCCTAACGCGTACAGCGGCAGCAGCGGATAAAAATACTGGGCTGTTATGGTTACAATCATGATGATGCCGAAAAAGCCCACCGTCTGAAACCGCCGTTTTTTTGTTCCCGTTGTTTTTCCCGCGATATACAGCGTCTGCGCCGAGGTCAGCAGGAACATCAGGATTTGCAGAATCAGCGCCACATATCGTATTCCGCCTGCGTGATAGGCGCCGGCTTCGTCAAAGGTAAAGTAAACCGGCCAGAACAGATTGACGATCAGCCCGGCTATCTGGAACCAGAAAATGGCACGCCCTGCATGAATCAGAAAAGTGCCAAAGACGCTTTTCTCTTCCAGATACAGAATGACATACCGGGTCCATAAAAGAACGGACGAAGCCATCGCCACATAATAGGCCACCGTATCCGCATAAAGCAGTTTTACGGCCTGCAGACCATTAAAAACGCCCCATAAGGCGTCTGTTACATAATAGGCAAAAACGGCCAGCATAAAATTCCGGAAACTGCGTTTTACCTCAGAACCGTCTTTCTTGTTTTGGGGCCGGAAGACTTCGTAATTTAGAATCAAATGAATCGCAATCGCAAGAAGCCCGATTATTGAATAAGTCATGTATTATCCTCTTTGTTTTATTCTTTATCTTGCGTGTGTTTTTGCTAATCTGAGATCACACTGCCCGTATATCGTATTTCCTTTTATCATTACTGTCAAGAAAAGGTTCCTCAAGGAGACGCTGATTCCACCGTAATTGAGCCTTCTTCCACATCATACGCATCCTCGTCGATCTGTATCAGATTGTTCCGGTCAAAATACACAACCCCTTCTCTGTCGGGTTCATTGTCCAACTGCCTGCTCAGTCTGTTCCCTATGCTGTCCCCCACGCCGGAGATCCTCGGATAATTCCGTGCGTAAACCAGGAATCCGTTTTCATAACGGATATCGCCGTTGCCATACAGATCCAGACTCATCCAGCTCGGATCGGAGTAGGACCCGCTATACCAGCGGTCCAGCATGCTGTCGGGAACATTACGGATACTGTCATTCCAGAATACCACTCTTTCTCCGTCTCGAATCTCAACACGACCATATACCGACACCGTTACCTTGTCGTTAGCGGCATGCAGTCTCTTGTTTACCACTAACTTACTGATATGGAGATTGGAATCGCCTGCCATATAAACCAGGCCCTGGTCTGTCCACAATTGCTGGATGACAGCGCCGGAAGAAGACTGTATACCGCCGGTATAACTTCCATCCCCGTTTTGTACGCCAATACCGAAATATTTTACCGCCCTGTCTTTGGACGCACCGGCAGTGGACAGGGTTAACGGCGCCATGCCGTTGTTTTTGTTCACAATACTTCTCACGGTTACATAACTGCCGGATAACCCGATATCCTCTTCACCGGTGCCGTTTCCTCTGGCTTCCACATGAATCGTATCCGCCGTTACATGACCCTCTTCACGCCCGCTTGACAGCGATACAGATACCGCATCCACCAGACCGACAGCCACATCGCCATTTTCAGCCCGGACGGATACATTGCCATCCGCCTGCAGGGTTCCCTGCGCCAAAATATCGCCTTCCTGCCGTAATGTAATATTTCCTCCCCCGCCGTTCTTTCCTGCCTTCGCTGCAATATCCGTAGTAACGGTTAAGCTTCCTGCATCCAGATTGGTAAAGGCCACATTGCCATAAACCGGTTTGGATGCTATGCCTGCCCGCAGATTCTCGCCTGCATGCGTTCTGACTTCCACGTTTCCATAGATGCCATTGCCTTTACCAGACTGTCCTCCTGCTTCCTCGGTACTTGCTCCTTCCGCTGTAAATTCGCGGAACTGATTGCCCGTACTGGTCAGCATAATTTCCTTACCGCCTTTAGCAGTTACGCTGCGCGCCGCAAGGACACTGCCTTCCTTCTGTTCAATCCTTCCTTCGGTCGATACCAGTTCTATGACATCGCCGCCTGTATAGACGCCGTCCGTAAGATCCAGGTTTCCTGCCGTAAGCCGGCCTCCCAACGAAATACCCTGTGTGCCGGAAACGGCAATCCCCTGACCTGCTGTCAGCGCGCCGTTGATGATAGCCTGCTCGCCGGAAACGGCAATCCCCTGACCCGCTGTCAGCGCGCCGTTAATGACAGCCTGTGTGCCGGAAACGGCAATCCCCTGACCCGCTGTCAGTGCGCCGTTGATGGTAGCCTGTGTGCCGGAAACGGCAATCCCCTGCCCTGCTGTCAGCGTGCCGTTGATGACAGCCCATGTGCCGGAAACGGCAATCCCCTGTCCTGCTGTCAGCGCGCCGTCGATGACAGCCTGGGTGCCGGAAACGGCAATCCCCTGACCCGCTGTCAGCGCGCCGTTGATGACTGCCCGATTTGCCGCATCTATTGAAATCTTTCCGCTGTCATCCGCATTTCCGCCCGTTGCGGTTGCGGTCCCATTCATCCGAACGTCATTCCCGGCTTTTACAGTTATCGCGCCCGCAGCAGAATCCATAAGCCCGGCAACCGTTACATCCTTTACCGCTTCCAGTTTTATATTTCCGCCGGTCTTCAGACTTCCCGTAACAGCAGGCTCCACCTCGTTCCCTTCTTCATCATACTTCGCAGGTTGGGTGGCAACAGCTTCCAAGCTGCCCTCACTGAAGGCCATAAAATCATCGACTATATCAATCCGGGCCAGTTTCAAAACGGCATCCTCGCCCCTGGTCCCGTTGACGCCTTTCACATAGGCTTCTTTCGCAGTCAGGCTGACGAATCCGCTATCGTTCAGAATACGGATCGGATCAGTTTCTGTTCCGATTACACCTTTCGTACTGTCGGTTATGAGTTCCAGCTGTTTTTCCCCGTTCAGATAGGCCAGCGTGTAATCCGGATCGGCCGTCATAGCAAAGCCCCTGGCGGATTCCAGCGAAACCGTATCTTTGGCAAATACAGAACCTAACCGGAGCTCTTCATCCGGAAGCACATTTTTAATATACACACTGCCATCCGCATACGCCCCCAGTAAATCACCGGAAAGACTGACCAGCAGGGGGTCGTCTTTCGCGCCGATATCTTTGGTTCCGCCATAGGCGATCAGGTTATGACTGCGGATATTGCCTCCCCTGGCATCCGCCTCTGTCAGCCCGGCATTGTAAATGCCCTCCTGGGTATACAGACGTACATCCTTCTGATCCGCAACGGTGATCCTGCCAACATGTACCGCTGCAAATTCGTCCTCTTTATTACTGCGGCCGGCAATAAATGCGCTGTCGTCACTGGCGGAAATATCAACCCGGCCCGTCGCATAAACACCCAACGGACTCAGATTGCCGATGATGAACCTGTCAATGACGCCGTCGGTTTCCACTTCCCTGCCTTTCGCGTCATAGGCTTTCCAGACCTGCCGGCTCGTTACGGTTCCATCCGGCCGGGTTTCCGTTTCCTCTACCAAAACCAACGTGTTATTGTTAGCGTCTTTCATGGTTACGTCGGTCGCATCCGCGTTGGCCAGCTGTTTCAGGTTGGCAATGGCCGTCTGGCTTCCGCCCGTCAGTTCGTCAGCCTTGATTTCGGTGACTATATTTGTGTTCACGCCGATGCCCTTTGCTGTCAGCGTCACATTTCTGCCCTGCACGTTCGCTTTTTTGCCCTGCGTCTCGGCGCTGACGCCGCTTTCCTTGTTCACGATCGCATTGCGGATGGCATAGAGAAGCTGTTCCTTCGTCCAGGCAAATTCCACCTTTTTCGGATCATACGCATCCTGCAGCGCCTTATATCTCTGATCCGCATCCAGATACTCTTTCGCACTGGCATAAGCCGTGCCGTCTGCTTTGGTAAACATATCCCGGATCTGCTGATTGGCCTGCCCGCCGCTAAACAGCTTATACTGTTCCTCTACCCTGATTCTGTAATTCTCCGCATCCTGTTTCAGGCCCCTGATGTAGGCGCCTTCATAGTCCGCAGTACCGGACACCAGGCCCGCATCGATCCAGTGGCGGATCAGATCCTGCTGATCTACGTCATTCCCGTCATCCGTCCTGGGCAATGCGTCAACCATGTGCCCGTCCCTGGCTTCCAGGCGCACGTCTCCTTCCAGCGATACGACAGAACGCACCCGCATGTCGCCCGTTGCTTCCGCGATGTTAATATTGTTCCTGGCCTTTGCGCTCAACCCGGCAGAATCCGTGCTTTTGCCAAAGGCTTCGGCCGAAGAATCCACCACCAGGGCCTGCGTATCCGTGCCAATGGCGCCGTTCAGACTGGTAACGCTGACCGTGCGGCCCCGCACCGAAGCCGCCGTGCCTTCCTGGGTAATATTCCCCTCGGCGGTGAGTATAATGCGGCCCGGCTGGCCGCTGTCATTCTGCCCCCGGCTCTCCACGTTTTGAACGACCACATTTCCGGGCAGGACCTTGCCCTGTGACATCCCGCCCAAAACATTCACGTCAATGCTGCCTCCATTAGTAGAGACCGCATTCAGCAAGACCCCGTCCGTCCCCACGAGAATATCCCGGCCGGCAGCGTCTTTTTCACCGGCAGCCGTAAATTCGCCCATGGAGGTGATCTGTATATTCAGTATATTCTTTTTTGCCTGCAGATCCGGACGGTTGGTCGTCAGACTTGTCCCGCTCTTCTGCAGGATGCTGCCGCCGGCAGACCGGACCGTAAGGGCCGCCTCCTTTGTGTTGCTGAGGATATTGCCGTTCAGCAATATGTTGCCGCCTGCCTCATTGGTGTTTTCTACGGTAATACTGCCGTTTGTCTGACCGATAAACCCGATGCCGATCGGATTATCCGCTTTCAGGGAGAATGTATAGGCCTGGGTCGACGCTTCCTTGGTCGTCCATTTGGTATGGTACTTGGGGTCAGACCAGAGCGCATACCAGTGTCCGCCTTCTTTATAGCTGTCAGTCACCTCCCGGGATGTGGCGGTCTTATTGCTTTCCAGAATACCGCCAAACTCCGTATCTACCAGCCTTGTCCCGTTCTCATCCTGATAGCCGTCAGAAATCGTATCCACAAAAGTCCCGTTGCCCAGGGAACGGTTGTCAGAAACTGTCGGCGGTTCCACAAGAGCGCTTTCGCTCTCTTCATTCGCCAGCGTGTCCGTATCCTTATCAATTACGAGCCCGCCCCAGAACAACGTCTTCGTCACTTTTTCGTAATAACTGGTTTTGGTCTTCTCCTGTCCCAGTGTCCAGTTATAGCGAAGACCTGGCTGGGGATCGTATGTTTTGGCGTGATCTTTGTCGAACCAGTTGATGGTGTCATCTATAACCGTCTTATACTGTTCCAGGTCCGCCCCTTCCCGTAAGCGTTCGCTGTACTTATCAATAGTTACCGTACCGGACCGGCTGTATTCCGTCCAGGTATCTTTCGCCAGGTCGGTGATGGTGATCCTGCCTTCGATATCGTGATTCAAAATCCTGCCCGTGGTAAGGTTTGCCTTCGTGTGATTGGTAATGGCAATATCCGCACCGCCATTGACCGCCAGGATTCTTCCGTTACCGGTACTGGAAATCCGGCCTGTCAGGTAGATCCGGCCGCCTTTGGTATCAATATCCTCCACCACCAGTCCTTTGGTCAGGGGGTCATAGTACACCTGAATAATGTACTTAAAGGCGCCTTTTTCCTGATCAAACACGACCCTGTTACCGTCGTTGACACGATACATAGTGCGGCCCTGTACCGTAACCTCGTTACCGTTGTTTTTCAGTTTTGCAAGATTTTCAGCGCTTAAGGCGTCTTCGTCTATCTCCACCGAATAGCTGGCATATCCGCTCTGGATCAGACCGTTCACATTGATATCCGCTGCGGCCAGGTACACGCTGTCCCCGGCAATGCGGCCCGCTTCCGGTGTTTCAATATTCGTTTTTATCGGATCCAGGCCCAGTTTGCTAACCTTGTCGTCTCCGCTTATATTGGCCTCCGCAATTACTTTTTCCACCAGGTCCCGGTTCATATCCTGGGGACGCCCGCCAATACTCACAATGTCATCAATATAGTCCTGCGATATGCTGCCGTGTTCCGCAATCATCTGCACCATCCGCCCATTGACGTTGACGCTGTTTTTCGCACTGCCGGAGCCGATGGTAATATTCCCCTGTTTGTTTTCAATGATCACATCACCGTAATTGTTGATCACATCCCCTATGATTGCCACATCGGGAATGGAAATATAGGTCGCCGTCCTGTCATTCTGATCTTTGACCTGAATTTCCGTACCAACGCTCTCGTTGTCGTTCATTATACTGATCGTGCTGACAGCATCGGTATCGCTGAACAGGTTGGTAAACCCGACTTCTTTTCCTTTATCTTTGTTCAGTTCTTTAATCTGCGCTGCTGCCGCACCGTCTGCGCCTATACTGTTCCCCTGGAACCGAATCTCGCCGCCGCCTTCCCCTACCAGCAGCCCGTCTACTTTCAGGTAGGCGTTAGACAGGTTATTGATGGCAATCCGGGGCGCGCCGTTAGCCTGCAGGCTGCCACTGCCATACAGATTATCGGACTGTACGACAATATTGCCGCCGCTGACGGTAATTTTCGGAATTTCTACATAGCCGATGGTAAAGCCTTTGGTGATATAAACCTTGTCTAATATAAAATTCCCTTGTGCATCCCTTTCATATTTAATCTCGCCATTTTCATAGACCGGGATCGGCTCTCCACTCGCATCAAACTTAATCGTGCCGTCCTCGTTCTTTTCATATACGGGCCTTTTTTCTTCCGTATACAGGTGCCGCCTGTCCATCTCGTCCAGAATGCGCTGACGCTGCTGCACATACCCTAAATAGGCAGCGGTGTTTTTGTCGTTTTTCTCGCCGTTGTTGTAATCGGAGATCAGCCTTTCCAGTGCGGCCAGCTGATCGCCCAGCTGGACGGCGTAATCCATATCCCCCGCTATGATATCTTCTTTCTTTACAAGGGTTTCCGGATTGGTTCCGCTGTCGTTAGTGACTTCCACTTTAAATTCCGGCAGATCTTCTACGGGCGTAAGGTTGTGTATGACCACATTTTCGCCCTCCCCGCTGGTAACCGACGAAGGCAGAAGCGCTCCCGTAATATCGATCTTCACATTATTCTGGATGCCGGTTTTCAGACTGCCTTCCACATTGACATAATTGTCATTGGTTTCTTCCAGGCTCGATACGCCCGGGGCATTGGTGGCAGTCTTGGTGCTTTTGTCCTTGCCGGCCAGCAGGTTCACGACCTTCACCACGTCTTTCTTGAAGGTTTCGCTGCCGTTGGCTGCCGTTGCGTTAATATGGCGCACGGAAACAGCGCTGCCCTTACTCCCCACTTTCACCTGCTGGTTATTCTCCAGGTCCAGGTTCAGTTCCGGATTGGTATAGAAAGAAAGCAGCGTATTATTATGCGCTTCCGACAGGCCCACAATATTCACTTCCGAATCCGAGCCGTCCGCATCCACGCCTGCGTACAGGTTGATGTCATGACTGCTGGTCAGACTGCCGTTCACTTCCACAATGTTATTGCGGGTAATATCATTATTCACTTTGGAAACGAGCACGCCTTCCAAACCGCCGGTATACGCTTCCGACGCTACATCCATTTTAATCTTGTCGCTGCTGCTGAGGGTAATGTCGCTGCCGCCCTTATATTCGCCTTTCTGGTCCAGCTTCGCCCCTTCATTCACCGTGATCGTATTTGCGGATGTAACAGTGTTATCGCTGTATACCCACATGTTTTCCCCGACGCCGCCGCTTTTGCCTTCTACCTTGTTGGCAATGTCTATATCTGCATAGGCGTCATACACCTGGCCTCTGGCAGAAGTCACGCTGGCGTTTTTGCCAATGTCTATGCCGGCCTTAAGATTCACAGACTCTGTGGATGTCACATCCGGCGCAAACTGGATCACACCGCCGATGTTCATGTGGTTGTTCCAGGTTTCGCCGTCATAGGCGCCGGTCACAACCTTGTTGGCCGCCAGCACATAACTCTGCCCTGCGGTCAGACGGGCGCCCTCCAGCAGATTCGTCCGGGAATCCATTTCCACCTTGTTGTCTGAATTTGCCCAGGTTACGCTGAGTACGCCGCCCGCGCCGGTCTTGGAAGTTCCCCCGGAAGTAACCTGCTGCTGGGAGCCGATATCCGCGCTGCCGGTTACCTCCCAGACTCCGGATAAGGAAGCGGTGTTCGTGGTCTTCGTATTCATCGTAATGGTAGCCGCCGCGCCCACCGCAATAATGCCGCCGGAGTCGCCGTCCGCCAGGCCCTGCGCAGAATTGCTCCCGGTTGCCGCAATTTTCAGGTTTTGCAGTTTTACCGCCCCGGCACTGTCTCCGCCGGCAGCCGTTACCAGGCTTCTGTCATTGCCGTCCGCTTTGGCGTCGCCGGCGCCGATAGAGACGGCCAGGCCTACCGTAGTATTGCCCAGAATCGCCCTGCGACTGGCATTATTCTGGCTGATGAGGGCAAGGCTGGTATAGGATCCCTGTACCGTCCTTTCCTCTTCTGCCCCCTGCTCGTTTTTAACTTTTTCTTTCTTTTCTGTCTTGTAGGTTTCCTTCCCTATGGTCACGCCGGCCGTCGTTTCGGTGACAGCCTTCGCTTTATCGGGATTTACCCCAACCACAGTTACATTGATGCCGTGGGTTTCGGCATGGGTCATATCCGTTCCCTCTTTGCCGATAACCGCCCGGGCCAGGACGTCGTCGCCCAGCAGCCGGTTATTATCCGCCACCGTTACCCCCGCCTGCGATTTGGCTATGGCGTTGCTTTGCATTACGGAAACGCCGATCAGAGCCGCATCGGTACCGCCGGCTTCCGCTTTCAGCACCGGAGCGTTCACGGCTTCCAGCACAATACGGTCTGCCTGGAATGTATTGCCGCTGTCGCTCACCGCTAGCCGGGAGACGCTCTCGTCCCGTGACGTAGCTGAGTTAACCGCAACAGCCACACCGCCTGCGCCTACGCCCACCGTTTTGGAAGCGACCCGGCCGGTGCGTTCCGTCTGCAGACTCACCGCAGCGGATTTGGCAGTATCCTTTCGGGCTGCCGACAGGGTGCTGCCGCCTTGTACCGTAATATATTGATCTGTTTTGTTCGTATTGTGGGCCACGCTGACGGGCACAGCCAGAAGCGCCGCCGAAACGCCGATCATATTGCTCCGGCTTTGGACCGTGTCGGCAGATTTCAGCGTCAGATCGCCGTCCGCAGCGGTCAGCGCAGCATGGTTCACTGAAACGCCGGTGCTGCCTTTGGCTGTAATCCCTGCATACCCTACGCCGATCCCGGCAACGCCGGCCTGTGCCTGCACGGTACGGGCGCGGATCGCATCCGTCTTGTTATCCGTCACGTTGCCCTGCGTCGCCGTCAGCGCGATACTGCCGCCTTTGACGGTGGAATCTGCAACCGCAATATTATTCTTTTCATTCCGGTGATACACCACGTCGGCCACGTTGACCGCCAAAAGGCCCAGCGAGCCGCTGCCCCCGTTCAGGTCCGCGTCGTTCCGCTCGGTGTTGTTTACCGTCAGGGCGCCGTTCACAGCCTCCAGGGCAGAGTTGCCCCGGACATAGGTATGGACGCCGGCGCCGCTTACGTTATCACCGTAATCTGCCTTGGTCTCAGACTTTTCTTGCATTTTCTGTTTTTCGTCAGCCGTCATGCCGGCGACCTTATCAGCGAGAACGCGTCCGGTTGTGTTGTTCACTTCGTTTACTGCTTCGTTGAGCATAGATGAATGGCTGAAGGAACTGCCGGCCTCTTCATCGTTCACGTCTTCCAGATTGCCGATGCCGTCGTTCACGGTAACGGAAAGCACATTCACGGCCACGCTTAAGGCCCCGATTCCGACACCCGCCACAGTGGAATCCGTTTCACGCTGTGTCTCCGTATTGATGGAAAGGGTATCCGCTGCTTTCACCGTACTGTTATCCACGATAGTGCTTACGGAATCGTTGACGGTAGTCACGTCCACACCGACGCCGATCCCCACTTCCAGAGCGCCGGCCCCGGTGCCAACAGCGTCATGTACCGCAAGCGCGTTGGTTGTGTGCACGTCGACCGCATAGGCCGCCAGCACGCTGCCCACAATATTGCCTGTCACCTTCGTACTGATATTATTCACCGCAATACTGCTGGCGATGCCGCCGCTGAAGGCCCCGGCCGCTACCCCAACGGAAACCAGACGGGTCTCCAGCGTAGTGGTATTGGCAGCCCCTACGGAAAGGGATGACCTGGAATCCGGATCACTGTCAGAACTCTGCAGGGAACTCTGCAGTTTACTGTGCTCCACACCAGCCGTCACCACGGAACTTTCCTGTACCACGCCCACGCCCACATTCAGGGAACCGGCTACGCCTTTCTGACTGGGAGCAATGGCGGCGCCCACATCCACATTCAGGTTATAGATGGCATCCCCGTGGCTGGCTTCCACCGCTGCGTCTTTTTGATAATCTACGGCGGTATTGGTCACCGCAGCCACGGTAGAACTCTTCATCCGGTTGGTATTCACGTTATCGCCGGTCTCAAAAGCGACTCCCGAAGAGCCCGCTATGGCGCCGGTCACATTAAACGCAGACATGGCCTGCTTCGCGTCAGCCGTCACGGCAAAGTCCTGCGCAAAAATATCATAATTCCTGACACCGGTACCTGACGTGTTCGGATCAGTACCGTTTTTCCACCCGGCGGAAGTCATGGAAACACGGGCCTCCGTCGCCCGGCTGATTTCATTGGTGGTACCGGTAAAGCCTGCCGCAATCCCGGCCTTCTCCCCGATTCCTACCGCCGCCGCGCCGCTGAGTTCCGCCACGTTGGTGTAATCGGCCGCGTGCACGGTCACATGGCTGCGTTTATCCGCCGCCTCTTCGTTCAGCTGCGAATCCTCTACTTTCGCCATCGTAAAGCCGCCCACGTCGTTCAGATTGATGACGCCGGCCAGGGAAGCGCCGGCCCCGCTGTCACCCGATCCCACAGCCACGCCGCCGTTGGCCAGTACGGACGCAATGGCATGGGTCGCGGAAGCGTCCACCACCACGCCGGTCTTTTCCTCTTCCTCCCGGCCTTCCTGCAGCCTGCCGGCAGACCAGGTATTGGAGGTGACCGCGCCGTCGATCAGGTACGCGTCATCCGTCTTCAGTTTGCTCCTGGTCTTGATGGCCTCGAATATATAATTACCGGCTTCATCTTTTTTACTTTCGGCCACTACTTTGCTGTTACGGATCAGCGCTTCGGTTTCGCCGCTGATCTTGTTGTTGGAACCGGTCACGCCCAGGGCGGCAGAAACGCCCTGCCCATACGCAGCCACGTCGATTACGCCGGCATAGTTGGTAATGGCCTCGTCGCTTTGCGCCACCACGCCCACATTGCCCGCGCTGTCAATATTCGCATTGTCAATTTTCGCCGCAGCACTGTTATTAATATAATTATGGCTGCCGGAACCGCCCACTGCCGCGGTTCCTTTCACAGCCACGGAAGCGCCCATGGCCACGCTGGTAATATCGCCGTTGGACACGGCGCTGATATCCAGATTGCCAACGTTCAAAGACGCCGCATCCGGTTTATTTGTATAAGTCACGTCAGCCACGGTATTATCTGTAATGCGGTTCACGCCCACAGCCACCACGCCGGCCAGGAAGGAATCCGGACCGGCGAGCTGCAACGCCGCCGCGCCGGTATTCACTTCTGAGGAAGTTTCCGCCTTCACGGAAACCAGCGCCGTCTTGCTGCCGCCTGTAGCATCAATCGTGGTATCGTTCAGGCCTGCCGTATTGTTTTTGTTAATCCTGGCATCCGCCCCCAGGCCCTGGGCGGCGACGGTTGACTGCTTCGTAATACCGACGCCCACTATGGCGGTAGTGGCCTGCGATCTGTCCGCAGAGGAAACCGTAACAGCGGCGTCTGTACCGTTCTTCTTAACCGTGGTAATGTCCGTGTTAATGATCTCGGCCCGCAGGGTCTCCCCGCCGTCGCCGCTCTCCGTTCCCGCATCGCTTCCCGTCAGGGCCACGCCGGCGCCCAGGGCTGCCTTGGCCCCTTGTAAGGCCAGCTGGGCAGAACCGGCGACGGTGGTTCTTTGGGTATCATCTGTCGCCCTTACTTCCACAGAAGCCGCGTTATCGATTCGGTCCCGGTCTGCGCCGGAAGCCTTGTTTCCGCCCTTGTCCTCGCCGATCACCGCAACGGTATCGTTATGGCCCCGGTTGGCGACGAAATTGCCATAAGCCGCTGCCGTACTGTTCTCCTTATAGTTTGCGTCTACCCCCACGCCGATTGCCAGCGCAAAGGCATCGTTAGCAGCGTTCAGGGACACAGCCGTGCCTTCGTTCGCAACGCGTTCCCCGATCCGGTTCTTTGCGAAATAGATGCCGGAGATATCTTCCATCCGGTTCACAGCCACACTCAGGCCCACCGAATTCTGACCGCCGGCAAACTCGCCGGTCACATTCACGATATGGGACGTGTTTTGGGCAGTTCCGGTCACCGAATCGGCCAGGATGCCGCCGCTTGCCGGCTCCTCACTGTCCCGGTTCCCGGTGACAGAAACAATATTATCCTGCTGCAGGTCGTTCCAGGAAACAGAGGCCGCGCCGCCGAAGGAACTTTCGCTGACGCTGGCTCCTGTGGCCAGGGAAACGATATTGGAATGGACATCCGCCACCCCGTTCACACTGGCGGCTTTTATCTGTTCGTTCCCGGTAATATCGGCGCTGATCCGATTGGTCACCTGATTGACGGACACCGCCGCTCCGGCGGAAACGCCTTTGCTTTCCGCCACGTCTATCGCCACGTTTACGATCGTATTGCCTGCTCCGGTTCCCACCGCGTCCCTGACGGATTCGCCCAGGTAACTGAGGCCGCCGTGGTCTACTTTCCTCGCTCCCAGGTACGCTGTATACGGGTTGGCCTCTTCATCAGAAGAAGCAACATCCCCTGCCATGACCGTTACGCTGCCGGATGCGGTAATACTTTCCGTGTCAGCGATAAAAGCCCGGCTGGTGTTCTCCAGCTCGTTCAATGCCAGCGTTCCGGCTCCGCCTACGCTGAATTTGCCGCCGGACCGGGCCACGCCCAGGCCTACCCCCGCGTTCACCTGGGTCAGGGTGTTCCCGGCCTTCACCGACAGATTGCTGAGACCGGAATAACTCCCGCCCTGGATACCGCTCCGGATATCGTTTTCCAGATCGCTGGCTGCCGCGGTGATACCCGCTGCGATACCGCTGCCTCCGGTATTGATCCAGGCCATATTTGCGCCCCCGGCTACCTGGATGTCGCCGTCGTGCGCATGGTTCTCCAGATTTGTACCGCCGGTATAGGAAATGCCCTCTTTCGTCTTTTCGTAGGCTGTGGTGCTGTCAATCAGGATCGCACGGATGTCATTCTCCGCCATGTTCAGGGACAGGCCGAAAGCCGCGCTGCCGCCGGCGCCCTCTCCCCCGGTCTGATTCACCACCGCAACGCCTAACCCTGCCGCCACTTCCGAACCGTTTTTGACGGCCTTGTTCAACACCGAACCGGCCTGGGTAATAGCGGAATCCATAATCAGGGAATTCACTTTCTGATCCAGTTTATTGACCGCGACAGCCGTTCCCAACGCGCCCTTGACGGCGTTAGTGTTAAGCCCCTGCATCCCCTGCGCCGCCCCGGTAAACCACATCACGGAACCGGAACCGGCCCAGGCCCCGGTGAACAGTTCGTCCGTTGCAGCCGTAACCAGCGTCCCGTCCGCTTCCGACGAAGCCTGCTTACGCAGGTTCAGGGTCATGTTATCTGCTATTGCGGCCGTCTGCGTATCCAGGTTGTTCCAGGCAAAGCTGGCAGCCGCTTCCGCGTTAAAGGACGCGTTGGCGTTCTGCCCGTTCTCATTCACCGGATTGTAATTGGCAAAGCTTAAGCTCGCTTTGGTCTTGAACCCTTCCCGGCCGCTCTTTGTAAAAAGAGACGTCATCTTGGCAGTAGGCCAGTCTGCCGCATTTTTAATGGCTGCACGGCTCTGTTCCTTGGCATTATCAGCAATCGAGGTCACTTTATTGATGCTGTCCAACACGCTGTGGCTTTCGGAAACATTCGCTCCTTCCAACGCAATGGCATTCAGTATGCCGTCGTTTTGGGCCGTAACGGAAATATTCCGCCCTGTAACGAACCCTTTGGCATCCTCCTCCGTCTGATCGTTCGGATCAGTGGTCAGATTCTCCTCCGTTTTGTTACCCAGGGCAGCGGTCAGGTCATGCTCCGTCATGGCAAACGATGTGTCCATCTTCTTAACCTTTGCCCGCTCTGCCGCAAGCTTCCGGGCCGCAATGACGGCATTCTCCGCTTTTATCCGGTTCTGCTCTTCCGCAGTTTTATTTTTGAAAACCTCCGTATCCGTATCGGTCGCAGTGACGGATGCGCCGACGCCATTATCCCCCAGCACCGTCATGCTGTTCACATCCAGCTGGTTCAACGCCAGTCCGGCTCCCACCGTAACGTTGGAGCCGGCGCCCCCGATAGCCAGACCGCCCACGATATTGTTCATGACATAGTCGTTGTTCGATCCCACAGTCACGCCGTTGGCTGCGGTAATCTTCGCTTCGTCATCCACCAGTACCAGGCTGTTGCTGCCGCCGGTCTGTATGTTAATAGAACCGGAAAAGCCGTTTGCCCCGGATTTGCCTGCGCTGAAGATCAGCGCCTGCTCGGTCGCATCGCTGTCGGCGTTGATGGATACCGTGCCGCTTTTCGGTATGTTACTGTCACTGCCGTCTGTTTCAACTGTCCCGTTTTGTGCGTTCAGGACTACATTTTTTCCTGCCAGGACAATAGCGTCGCTGGTAAACTGTTGCACGGCAATACTGGCGCCTACGCCATTCCCGTTGGTAACCGAATAGCCGAGGAACTCTCCTCCGGTCCCGGTAATACTGGCAAGGTCGGACACGGACTTGGCGTCAACCGTTATATTCTTCCCCGCATTCACGGCAACGCCTTCGCCCAGGGAAACTACGGCTTTTCCGGCCAGACTCCCCACGTTCACCGAAGCCGCCAGGTCCATGTTGGTATCGCCACCCTGATTACGGTTTACCGAATAGCTGCGGACATAATGGCTGGTATAGGCCGCAGGGCTTACATAATCCAGCAGAGAATCCACCGCTGCTTTGAACGAACCGCCAATTTTATAATAGTCCCTCCACTCCGTAAATACAAAATTGGTAAGGCTGTTATGCATAAGGGCATTAAAAAATGAGCTGACGTGTCCGTCCTGTATGCCTTGCATCTGCCCCCAGGCGCGCTGAAAATCTTCTTTGAGCTTTTTCAGTTTTTCCGCATCTTTTTCCACATTTTCAAGATTTTGGATCACATTATTCACGCGGGTCTCGAGATCCTCGACGATTAAGCCCTCTCCGCTTCGGTGAAGCGTAGTAATGACGTGGTCTGTGTTCGTTTCCGTATTAGCGGTGACCGTTACGTTCCCGTTCTCGGAAGTCAGGGCACTGCCTGCGCCGCCCAGCACCTCTGTCGCCGCTGTATTCTCGATATTGCTCACAAGGACGCCGGCGGCTACCGTGACTGTAGAACCGCCGTCCTCGTCTGCCTTCTGATTGGACTGTCCCGTGACAATCTGGTTCAGGGTGGACAGAACGGTTTCCGACTTCAGGGTCACATCCCCGCTGTTTCCTGCCGAATCCGCAACAGCCCTCAGCGCAACCCCCTCCGCCACCGTAAGATGGGCCGTGTTACTGTGATCCACGACGGCTATGCCGGCTCCTGCCGTCACATAGTCTTTCGCGGCATTTAGAAAACTCTCTACCGGTAAAAGGACGCCGCCGTTTTGAAAGCCCGTGATACCCAGTTTATTTTTCAGCGCGCCGGCGATATTTGCCGCCATGCCTTTTCCGCCATTCGCCTCAAATTCCACGTAGGTTTCCGCACCGTCGCCATTACTGTTGTCCGCCAGTATGGCCAGGGATTTAACATCATTTACGGCTTCGCCGGTCACGGATTTTGCCGTTACGGAACGGCCCAGGTTCACGTTGGCTGCAGAATTATAATCCGATACAGCCACCGCCGTAGAGGCAAAGGTCTCGTGTTTGCCTTTTGCCGTGGCCAGCACGGCCGTCTGGTTCGTACCCCTGGCGGAAGCAGAAAAAGCGCCCCCGGCAGCGATCGCGTTTCCTCCGGCTACGTTGACCTCTGCCAGCCCGTTACCGTTGAGGACTGCCACCCCTGTATAGATGCTGTTCGCCGGATCGTTGTCTTCTGTATTCTGGACCGCATGGGCCGACAGATCTGCAACTGTATCCGCATTGGCGGCCAGCCGGATAGCGCCATTGGATTGGAGACCGCCTTGCACGTCCGTCATGGCCTGATTGGCAAGTTTTATAACCCCCACGGCAACGACCGGAATCGCTGTAGTCGTATTTGGCTCTTTTTTATTCACAACAGCAGCCTTAAGCCGTAAGTCCATTGCAGCGTCAGCCTGCAGGTTTACAGCTCCGCCCGCCTGTATGGTTCCCGTTTCCGTCAGCGCGACCTTGGCCGTATTGGTCTTATCCAGCCAGCTCGTCGTCATAGTGATTCCCATCCCGTTCAGGAAATTGGCGCCGATATCGGAAAGCAGGCTGGTCCCGGCGTAAGCCAGATTGGTAAACGAGGTTTCAGCTTCTGCGGATATATCCACAGCGCCATCCGTAACGATGGCCCCGCTCATGGTAACACTGGACTGAACCTCTGTTTTTAAAACGGATTCAAGAGTCTCAATTTGGGTAATGCCATTTACAAAGGAATGGGCAGACTCCGCCCGCAGGATGATATCTCCGGTACTGCCATCCACAGCGGCGTTCAGTTCCCCGCCAAGCCCGGCACTAAGTACCACCGTTCCGGCAGCATCTTTTATATTGACCAGATCGTTAAAATTAACATCTGCCGGATCAGCGGAGCGTTTCAGGACGGCGCCCTGCCGTACCACGATATCCCTGGCCCCCAGCACGATGCCGTTTCGGGTATTGATCTGACCTTTAATTTCAATTTTCTTCCCTTTGGCGAAAACAAGTCTTGTATCGTTATACTTACCGTTCGTATCCCGTCTTCCGTAATTCTCGAAGTCTGCAAAGTTATTCTTTAAATTGGGGTCTTTTTTCCACATTTCATCCCAATAAATCGTATTCGGAATGAAGGCGCCGACCCGTCCTGCGTTGATGACGCCCGTTGGACCGACTGTCATGCCATCCGGGCTTATGAAATACAGGTTGCCGTCAATTTTACCGTTTTTAACAGCATTCACCGTACCGTTAATATCAATTTTGCTGTTAACCAGATTGACCAGATTATTGGCGTAAACCGTCCCGTTCTGTTCATTGAAATGCATGTTGGCTATATCGCCGGGGCTGATTTCATACTTGTCAAATTTGTTCAGGCCGATGTTGTTATTGTCCAGCATCGTCTGTACATACAGGTTTTGGACGTTTCCTCTTCGTATCAGGCTATTCCCGTTTTTGTCCGTAATCGTAGACGCAAAACCGCTCACCGGCTGCAGCAACATACCGGCCAGTACCAACGGCGCGATCCACCGGGCGGCCGTGCGGGGACAGGCAACCGGCTGCCCGCACACAGTGAAAGCCTGCCCTTCCGCCGCATTACGGAGGGTTATGGCCTGCACCCGTGCAGCCAGCCGGCTGACGATGCTCTTTGTATTATTTTTGCCGTGATTTTTTGCGATTTCGGAGACCACCACGTAACACTTCCGGGCATGGCTCCAGATGACCTTGTAGACCTTGTTCATAAAACCCCTCAATGCGCATCCGAATGTCGCCGGCATGACAAAAACGAACCGGGTACTGTTAACTACATTATATGCCGCTAAGATAAGCAATTAAAAATGGACATAAATTATCATTATTATTATAGCACAAAAATTGTGTCTAAAAAATGACCTGTGAAAAATTCGCATCAAAAAACAGCCGCAGAAAATTCCACGGCTGTTGGATTTCAATAAGATGACCTGATCGTTCCAGAAGAAAAGTTACGCCTTGTAAACTTCCTCGCCGTCCACGATGGTGGCGATGATATTCGCCTGTGCGACCTTCTCAATGTCGTCGTGGAGGAAATCGCAGTCAAACACCGTCATATTGGCGAGCTTGCCGAACTCGATGGAGCCCATGCGATGCTCCTGGCGCCACTGACGGGCTACGTTGATGGTCATGGCGCGCAGCGACTGTTCGCGGGTGATGGCTTCCTTTTCATTGTTCGGTGAGTCTATGCCGCCAAGCACTTCTTTCGGATACGAACGTTTTTCCGCCGTGTAAATGCTGTATTTGACATTCATCATCGGAGAAACGGGATAGTCGGAATGGAAGACCACGTTGGCGCCCGCATCGTAGAAGGACTTGATGGGATACGCATTCGCTGCCAGTTCCTCCCCCACATACGAGACTTCAATTTCATAATGGCCCGGGATTTTCGCGGTCCACAGCGGCGGAACCGCAGGAACGGAACCGGTCTCCGCCATGCGGCGGATATCCTCCTCGGTCACAAAGTGCAGATGGGCCAGCACGTTACGCTGATCTTTATTGCCGGTAATCTTTTCCGCATCCTCGATGCAGCCCAGCATGAAATGCGTAGCGCCTCCTCCTTCGGAGTGGACATGGACGGACATGCCTTCTTTGTCCGCTTCGGTAATCAGCTCCACCATCTTGTCGTGATCGTTGAAGCGCTCCACACCGTGATAACCGGGCTCGTCAGCGTAATCCTGGTTCTGCCAGCCCGTGTGCGCTTCGGTCACACCGTCCAGAAACGCCTTGGCGCCGACAATATGGAAATACTCGCCGCTTATCGTAGCGCGCTGTGCTGCGATACGGGCGATCTCCGCTTTCGGATTTTCAATATTGTCCAGCACATACATATAGGCGTAGGTGCGCAGCTTCAGTTTTCCCTCCACCTCCAGCTCATGGTAGGCCCGGGGAGCATCCCGGTGGACGATCTCCGCACCCGCGTCACAAACGGCAGTGAAGCCGCTCCTGAGGGCAAAATCCTGCCAGGCCAGCAGATATTCCTTGATATCTTCGATTGTAGTGGGAAGCTTCGGCACGATTTCAAACACGGGGCCTTCACAGATATAGCCGTCCGGTTCACCGTTCTCGTCCACATGCACCTGGTCATAGCCGTACTTCTTCGCGTAGGCCGCGTCAATGCCGGCCCATTCCAGCGCCTTCGTGTTGAGCAGCATGGAATGTCCGCCGCCGGTTTGCAGGAGCAGCGGCTTATCCGGACAGATTTCGTCCAGGTACGCTTTGGTGACGTATTCGTCATTCTCGATCCACCCTGCGGCTACGTAAAACTCGCGTTTTGGGTTCTTCGCAATGAATTCTTTTATGATTTCACGGTATTTGGCATAATCAGTCAGGCCGGCCTGCATCAGGTCCGCCTGTCCGATAAAACGGAGGCCGGCCAGATGACCGTGGCAGTGGGACTCCAGGAAGCCGGGATAGATAAAGTTTTCACCGTAATCCAACACCTTCGCGTCGGCGCCGGCCAGCTTTTTCGCTTCCTCTGCACTGCCGATATAGGCAAATACGCCGTCCTTCACCAGTGCCGCCCTGGCAAAAGGCCTCTTCTCATCCATGGTGATGATGTTGCCGAGAATAATCGTTTGTCTCATGGTACAACTCTCCTTTTATTTATGGTAGTGTGACAGGGGGGACGGACCCTCCCTGTCTGCCCGATTCAGTTCTGTCAGCTTCAAGGGGTACGTAATGAATCTCATCAGTCTAGCCTGAAGAAGCAGGAAGTATTATTGAATGACTTCCTAAGGACAATCATTTTTTGGGGTTGAATTCAGTCCCACAGTCATTTCCGGGGCAAGGCCCATGCCCTATGGTCGAACAGCCATTCACATCCCAGCACGCACCGCCAGCCACCTGATGCAGCTCCGCCTGGTCAAGCTCTACATCCGAAAGCTCATCCAGGTATGCCTCGGCCTCTTCCTGGGTAATGTCGTACCCTTCGGATTTTGCATACGCCCTCAGTTCATCGGCAGTATTGCATTGCATGGCTTTATAAATCTGTTCTTTTGTGATTTCGTTTTCGTTGATTGGCATAATGAAGTGCTCCTTGAATTATTTGTATTTTAAATGCCCCTTATCGTTTTTTGCCCCGAGCAGGCTCAAATATAGTTTATTATGGTTAGAGAGTATAGTCAATGAATGTTCCAGATTGTCACACCTTACATTAACATTTTATTTGCTCTTATAATTATATTATAACGCAATACGCAAATACAGGAAATGGTATTTTGAAAACGAAAAACACCTGCACCTTTTCAGGTACAGGCGTCTGTTCCGGGGCGTTTCGCTTTACTCCGCCATATGCAGTTTTTTCAGCTCTTTTACCGCCGTCCGGGTATGGAATGGCACCCGGGACCGCAGCAGCCAGTTCACAGTGGCCAGCCGCTGTTTCTGTTCCTGCGGATCGGCAGTAGCAGGCAGGTGGCAAATGCCCGCAGCCAGATTCTCAAAGGCTTCCGCCGCCGCCAGGCAAAGCATTTCTGCCTTCACCGTCTGCAGGCAATGGCCGTCCCACTGCATCCATTTCCTGAATTTGGGCATATACACCCATTTTTTGCCGAATATTTCATGCAACCGCGCCGCATTGCCCGCATCGGTCAGCGGGTATTCCATCAGTCTGATCATCTGGTTCCGTTTCATTTGCCTTTCGTTCCTCCCTGCACCTGCCTTTTCCGGCAGACTGCTTATGATTTGTATGCGCCGGAGCCTTTCGCCCCGGCGCAGATTCCCGTTTGCGGGTTTATCCCGCAACGTTGGCGTTACGCCTGTTTCTTTGCCGCGTCGCCGCGCATGGCGGCGATGTTGCAGCTCAGCTCGCCAATCACCTCGGTCAGCCCGGCCAGCTTGTTTTCCATGCGCACCAGTAAAAACCAGCTCAGCACCACGGGAAAACCGAAGTCTTTAATGAAGCTGAATAATTCCGTTGTCTCCATGTCGCGGTCTCCGTTTCATCACGCGGAAATCTTGTCCGTAGTGGTGGTACGCAGGTAACCTTCTACCGCTTCCACCAGATCGCCGCCGGTAGAAGTGAAAACATTGTTTTCCACCACTGCCTGCATGGCGGCGTCGATTTCCGCCTTCGTTACGCCGGCCTTGGGGTTCTCGATTTTCAGAATCACCTTTTTGCCCGCCGCGTTCTTAAAGATTAAATGCAAATCTGTATCCGTGTTCATGCTGTCCTCCTCCTTTTCCCATTGATTGCGCCGGGATTATCCCGCCTCCCACTTCCTCACTGCGCACGCTCAGCAAGCTTCGCGTTGCTCGGTATCGTCAGACTGGGACCCTTCCGGGATAAGCCCCGGCGCCTTACAACCAGTAACAACTCTTAGCGTTCATCAGTCTTCGGACAAAGTCGCCCGTTCCACTACGTTCAGTCCGGTCATCTCATTATCGAACAGACCGCCCAGGGCCTTGCCTACTACCATCAGTTTGTCCGGTTCCACATCCGGTTTCACGTTGGAATAGACATAGCTTTTGCTTACGGGATTGCCATCCGCGTTCTGACCGCGCAGGATGGAAATGGATAAGGTACGTTTGGTTACGTTCATTACTGCTGCCATTGGATTTCACCTCCTTTCTCCGATGATTCTTAGCGGGACTTACCGCTCAGCCAACCTACATCTGCAGGCCCTACGATTCTGCCGCATGCCGCCTTGCGCGCCCGCTGTATCTGACGCGGTTCCCGGCGATAAACCGGGAGCCGCAGGTCAAATCACCCTCAGGCCGTTTTATGCTCCTGCCTCATTTCATGCAGGTAGAACAGCGCTTTTCCCCGCAGCAGCGCCCCGCCGGGAATTAATTCGCCGCCGTGGATGTAATCCGGCAAAAACCACAGGTCCCACTTGGTATACGGATCGCCGCTGCCGGGACCGTAGTGATCCTTAAAGGCAATCTCGCAGTGGGTCTGCACGGTGTCCTTGTCCAGCACCAGCCCCAGCTCTTCACAGAGGATGGCTGTCAGCTTTGCCATCACTTCGATCTGAATCTCCGTCGGCGGTTCGTTGCCAAAGCGGATGATGGCATCGTCCGGGTCCGCGCAGCCGTCTCCCACATACACAGCGTGGACAGTACGCACGTTCCCGTTTCCCGGCGGCCAGCAATCACCGCCGTAACCGCACAGCAGGCTGATGGCTGCCGCATTGCTGTTGCGCAGCCAGGTGTGGGCCTTTTCCTCATTCAGCTTCCTGCAGTTCACATACACCTGACCGTCCCGGTCCACACACAGGTGGTAGGCGTCCTCGTTGACACCGTAATGGCCCCCGGACCAGTGCAGGTAGATGTGCTGTATGGAGCCCCGGGCGGTTCGCGCCATCTCCCGCAGTTCCTCTTCTTCAATCACAATTCCCTTTGATTCCGACATTTGCATTTTCTCCTTTGCGTCACTGAATCATTTTGCTCTTCAGGGGTCCGAATTCCCCTCACACTTATATAATCGTTTGAGGTCGCAAAAACGGAAGTAAATTTTTCACGTTTTTTCATCCCGGGGCTTCTGCCATTACCGTAACAGCCTGTCAGTGTGCCTGCGGTTTTCAGAAACACAGGCAAAAAAAGCGCCACTCCCTCCCCGAAAGGAAAGAACGGCGCCGCTGTGCCTTGCGGCATTTTTCGGGAACTTCCGCAAAAGCGGAACGATTCCGGATTGCCTGCATGACAGATTGTATCCCCGTTACTATTCAGTTTTAATTACCGTAACAATCGTTTACCGATACGCTTTCCGCCGGTTATACCTGCATACCCTGCAGGGATTTTTCTCTGGATTTAATCCCGGCACTGTACTGTTGTTAGGGCAGTGACAGCAGGGGTAGTCAGACTCCGAAACCGCGTACGCGAACCCGCCCTGACCCGGCGTAAGATCCGATTTCTCTGCGCCTTCCGGATACGCCGGTCCGGAGCGGTCACCAAATAATACTACATGTAAATCTGTAAGCAAATCTTCAGAAACTGAGGTTTTATCGTTTTCAATACGCGACATAGTACCGCGGCTAATATGCAGTTTACCTGCAAGCTGGGTTTGATTCAGGCCCTTGGCCTTTCTTGCTTTTTTAATCTTATTACCAATTTTCATGGTAATTATTCATCTCCTTATTGTTAAATTTGACAAAAACAAATCGGTTCACCGAGAACCCGTCCCGGCCATTTCTAAACACTCCCTGGAACTGACTGATGATATCATGTTGTTTCATATTTGGATTTCCTCCTTTTTAAGATTTATCTAAACAGGGATTCATTCTGCCGCAGTGCGTTTGCCACAGGCGACAAATTTTATTATAGAGGATTAAGCCAGTATGTCAACACATTAAGACAGATCGTTTACGTTGATTGTGTGACAAAAGTATGGCATTTCTCAGATTAATAATGGAACGAAATGCCGAACCCTGCATCAATACTTGTTTGTCGTTGTATCAGATGCCGAAAAAGCGATGACAGAAAACGTTCGGACCATTTTTTAGAAATCAGGCTGACTATTTTGTGCCATTTGTACGCACCAGGTTGTAACATCTGCATAAAATATTGTGCAAATTGTTCAAATATAAGTATATCATTATACAATTTTTACATTTGTTACAAATTCTTGTAACACGCTTTATTGCTTGACTTTTAAAAGAAATGGTGATATTATGGCCTTGTTATTTTTCAATCTCAACAAGTATAGTTTCAGAGAGGAGTGTAACCAACGTGAGTGATAACCAAAACGAAAAGGAAGAAAACGTCTTTCCCTGGAAAGAAAAGATGAGGCAGGCCGGGCAGGGCGATACCGGTTCCGTTCTCGAGTTATGCGAGGAAATAAGGCCGATTGTGGAGGATTTCTGCAGAAGCAGGACGTTCCGCAGCCTGTTTTCTGCAGAGGATACCCGCAGTATGGCATCCCTGGCCGCGATGGAATTCATGATGGGATATGAAGGCGATACCCCGGACAGGGAGATCCCGTATCTACTGCGCCGTATAATCCGCTGCAGGCTGTATGACGAAGCGCGGCGTCTGCAGACGCGCCTGCGGTATGAAGTGCCTGATACAAGCCAGGTTTCGGAGGACAATGACGGAGATAAAGGCCATTCATTCCAGACCGCATGGCGGGACGGGGAAACGCCGGAAACGCTTCTCCTTTCCGCAGAACGCAGCAGCAGGATACAAAATGCCCTGAAAAGGCTGAATCCGAAGGAACAGGAAGTGCTCCGGGCAATTTACGCGGAGAATAAAAGCAGCAGCGAAATTGCGAGACAGTGGCACTGCACCAGCCGCTATGTAATTATGGTAAAACACAACGCGCTGAACAAGCTGAAGATTCTGCTGAAGGATTCAGATTAAAAACACACCGGCAGAGGTGACAACCTTACACGGAATAATTGCGTGCAAACGGCGTTTTCCTAACGCCGCCGGGTCCGCAACATAAAAAACCGCTGGACATGTGAATCCAGCGGTTTCGTTTTATGGTTTTTATCCGGTGTAACGGATGGCCAGCATGGTGATATCGTCAGACTGTTCGGCCCCGCCTGCATGGGCGGTGATGTCTTTGCGCAGTGCGGCCAGCACATCCGCCACAGGCACACCGTTTCCGGAAGGTATGCCTGTCAGGTCCGCCTGTAACTGTCCTTCCGAATACACTTCACCGGCTTCGTTCATGGCTTCCGTCACGCCGTCCGTATAGCAGAACAGCAGCGAACCGGGAGACATCTGCAGCCTTTCCTGGGTAAAGCGGAGGTCTTCTTCCACGCCCATCATCAGGTTCTTCTTCGCAGGGCGCAGGTAGGTAAACGCCCCGTCCGTACCCTGCCGCAGCAACGGCGGGTTGTGGCCGCAGTTCACATAGGTAAAGTCGCCGGTACGGATATCCAGAACGCCGAAGAAAACCGTTACGAACAGCATTTCTTCATTGTTTTCGCATAACTGCTGATTGGCGCGTCGGATCACATCCGCAAAGGTTTCCTCTTCCCCGGCAGACAGCGCGGAATTCTTCAGGATGGTCTTGGCAATGACCATAAAGAGCGCGGCGGGAACGCCTTTGCCGGATACGTCGGCAATGGTGATGACCAGCCGGCGGTCGTCCAGCATGTAAAAATCGTAAAAGTCGCCGCCCACTTCTTTCGCCGCAGCCATAGTGGCAAACAGGTCAAAGCCTTTGTTTTGGGCAATCTCCCCGAAATTACGCGGCAGCATTCCTTCCTGGATATCCGTAGCTACGGAAAGCTCGGTAGCGATCCGTTCCTTTTCTGCGGTAACCTTGGAAAGGGTCTCTATGTGTTTCTTCAGGTCGCCGGCCATATCGTTGACGCTGTCCGCCAGTAATGCCAGTTCATCCGTCCGGCGGACGTCCACCTTCTCATCCAGATTGCCCTGGGCAATCCGCTTCACGCCATCGACCAGGGTCAGGATGGGGGTCACAAAACGTCTGGCCACTTCAGAACTGACAAAGAACAGGGGCACAAGCATGAGCAAAAAGATCAGAAGCGCCCAACGGAGACTGGAGCGGAAGGAACTGTGCAGCATGTCGGCAAAGCCTTCCATCTGGGACAGAACATTATCCCTGGCATAGGCGGCCGGATACACCACCGCGCGTTTGTTATTCAGGATGCCATAGCTCCAGCCGGGCTTGTCCACGGGGGCAAAGGCCAGGTAATAATCCTCGCCGCCTACGGTGACCAGCATTACATCCTTTTGCCCTGCCACCATGGCGGAGGCAGCCCGGGCAATACTTTTTTCCGGACTCTGGCGCAGATCGGAGACGCTTTGGGGAACCGCCAGCGGGCCATCCGTAAAGGTTGAGAAAATAACACTGCCGGTAGCATTGTCCAGCAAAAACCGGGACTGTTCCGCTTTTGTGATGTCCTGATCCTGATCGAGCTTGTCCACGGTGTCCGCATTGTCTGTCAGGCGGAACAGGGTTTCGGGGTTACAGTCAACGCCGGCTACCCCCGCCAGACCTGCGGCATCGTAATAGGGAGCCACACAGGTCAGACAGCGGGCGCCGTTGGTATCGGTATAGATACCGGTAAAAGCGGGTTTATTGCCGTCTGCCGCCAGCTTGTACCAACCCATCTTCCGCGGGTCATAGCTTTCCAGAAACGCCGGGCTGAACTGCTTGGCCGACTTGTCTGGCGTCACATCCATGGCGATGAGATAACCGTGAGCCGAGCCTGCAAAGGCAGCGGTATACCATTCCGGCATCAGTTCCAGGTCGTCTGCGATATTGGAAACCAGCGCGATTTCCGACGCATACGCCCCGGCCCCGTACTGCCGCACCAGTTCCCGGCTGAAATTAACATAGGCCTTACCGGAAGGGATCACGTCAGTATGGGGATCCGGCAGGCGACGCGGGTGATAGAGCTCCGGATGTTTCAGCATCTTGCTCATCAGCTCGGCAATATAGCGGGCGTCGTCCATTGTGGTCTTCATTTCATGCCGGATCAGCTTCGCTGTGGCAGCCGCATCGGCGGACAGCCGTCTCTTAACCTGCATTTCGGCAAAATTTTCCGTAAAGGAAGCCGTGTTATCGGCCAGAAGAGCGCCGGTTTTATCTATATTTTCGCGAATCGCATACATGCCTGCCAGGGACACGGCGCCTGCAATAATAAAGGACGCCAGTCCCACTGCCAGCAGCAGCAGGAATATCCTGTGACGCAGGCTCATGTTTTGCTTTTCTAACTTCAAGGTGAAACTCTCCTGTCAGGATTGCCGGTTCCCGTGTCATTGTAACGGCAACAAAGGCTCACGGAACCGTATTTCTTTTATTCTTTATCCAGCAGCAGGGACAAATGGTTGGCCATCTGCCCGAACAGTTCTTCATATTTGTATTCTACGGATTTAAAGTTCTTTTTTACCAGGAAAATGCCATATCCCCCGGGTTTCCTTTTTTCCAAAGGCAAATCGTCCGGTGGACGGCAATCCTTCTCCAGCGGGTCAAAGGGTTTGCCATGGTCAGCAAACTCAATTCGGAAACAGTCGCCCTCCTCCGACGTTTTCAACCAGACATAGCCCGGGTCGTCATAGGCATAGGAAATGATATTCACCAGGACCTCTTCAAAGCCAAGCTCCAGCCGCAGCTGCTGCCTCATGGATACGCCGGCTTCTTCCGCGGCCGCCATAACCTCGTCCCGGATGCGTTCATACCATTTCATTTCGGCGTCAAACCGTTTCCAGCTTCCGTTCTTCGCGTCTGCCATAGAACAGCACCTCCGTCAGGCTAATTCATTCAGGGAAGCATAGATCGTAAATAAAGCGTCCATACCGCTGTCTTCCAGTACTGATTTCACAATGCCGGAAGGCCCGCACAGGGTAAACTCCTTCCCGCTTTTCTTTGCCAGCTTGTTCAGGCGCAGCAGTACCCGGAGACCGGCGCTGGAAAGGTAGTCCATGCCGGACATGTCCAGAACCGTCTTCTCGTTGCGGTTTACGATGTCTTCCCCCGTGGCGTAGGCTTTTTCCGCCGTCACCATATCAATACGCCCGTTCACGCTCCAGACCGTCCAGCCGTTGGCTCCTGCGGTTTCTGTCTGTAAAAATTCTTTTTCCATGGTTATTGTTCCTCCTGTAAATAAAAATCAAATTTAAATTATATAACTTATCTATGAGGCAGGCCTTTTGCCGGCCTGTTTTGTTGTCGCAATGCTTCGCCGCAGCAGCTGCCGCCTCACACAGTCAGCGTGACAGTGTTGAACCCGTGGTAGTTGCGGTACAGATACTGGCGGACGTGGGTCTTCACCGCATGCAGGACCAGAGCCCTTTCGTCTATGTCTTCCGTCTGTTCCGGCAGGACTTGCAGCGCCTTGTCAGAAAGCTGGAAGGGATTCAGTTCCCTGGCATTGTCCCGGAGATGGAGCTTGAAGGTTCCGTCTTCCTGTGCGATTACGGTAAGCTGGGCCAATACCGGCTCGTCGCCTTTCAGGGAGCCGGCCCGCTCGTTCATCACACCGCAGATTTCCTCCATAGCCAGACGCAGGGAGTTACAGCAGTGGGCATCGGCTCCCCAGGACAGGGCAAACTGTTCCACCGCATCCAGCTGCTCGGCCACATCCTGCACCCGGCCCAAAAAGGATGCGTTATAGACCCGGGCAGGATCGATGACATGCCGTTCTCCCCGTATGCGCTTGTAGAAATAAAGCACCACCAGCGTAACGATCTCTGACAGCGGATACACCAGCCAGAACACATAATAACCATACTCTGCCAGCACAAGGGCAATCGGCAGGCTGGCGCCCAGACGCCGCATGAACACCACCAGAAAAGCCGATCTCTCGTCCTCCTCCGATTGCAGGTAATTCTGCAGCACCAGGGCTACGCCCATAAAGATGGAACCCGCGCAGAAGACCCGGGCCGCATAATAGGCTTGATTTGCGTCCTTTATGTCCTCCAGACCGAAGAGCAGGTCAAGGATCTGGGGCCAGACCATGACCAGCAGCATGGAAAGGGTGCCTACAACCAGCGCATAACCCAGCGCGTACCGGAAAAAACGGTGAAGCTCCTTAAAATTGCATTCGGCAAAAAACATGGAGAAAAACGGCTGGGAAGTCTTGCCGATAAATTCATATAAAAAGATAAAGAGCACCGAAAGGTTTTCAATGATACTGAACACCGCCACACCGTCCGTACCGGCCATATCCGACAGCAGACGGATCACCACCAGCGAAAAGATGGCGTCAAAAATATATTCGGAGGAGGTGGAGAAACCGAGCCGCAGCCCTTTGAACGCCTCCTTGAAAGAAGCGGCATGTCTTTGCAGCGCCAGCTGGCCCTCGGAACGCGTCGCGAGTAATCCCACGGAGACCAGCACCGCCACCGCGTTGGAAATAAAGAAGCCGAAGCTGCAGCCGGCGATGCCCCAGTCAAAGAACAGCAGCAGGATGGCGCTGATGATCAGGTTACCTACCCCGGTGGCAGTCTGGACCACCGTGGAGAAGGTATCCTCCCCGTCATTGCGCAGGTAGGCAGTCAGTACTTCCATCAAAATCTCAAACGGAATGCCCAGCAGGATATAAAAGAGATAGCTTTTCGCCATCTGGTACACCGCGCCGTCATCCGGATGGGTACCCAGAAAAGCCAGCAGCTCATTTTCAAACAGAACGCCTCCTGCCAGGATGCCGAAGCCGATGACCGCGCTGATCCGCAGGAAAAAATTGAAGATGCCCAAGGCCTCTTCCTTTTTTCCCTCATGCATTAGGTTGCTGTACACAACGGCCCCGCCCATGGAAAGCCCGAACACAAGGAAGGCCGCCAGCAGGAACAGGGGGGAAATGAAGCCGATGGCCGCCAGGCCGTCCATGCCGATGGCATGGCCTACCAGGATCGTGTCGCCGATCTCCGCCAGGGCCAGCCCGATACCTGCCAGGGGAGCCGGCAGGACCGAGTGTATAAACATTTTACGGGTAAAATACGCATAATCGACTGTTTTATCCACGCAGAATCTCCTTTACTATTTCTCCGATCGTTTTGCCCGCTGCCAGACCGTGTATCGCAGCCGCATAATTTTTCAGGAACCGGTCTGTGAACGCTTCGCTGTAAGCTAAGGTATTATACGTCAGGTTCACATAGAAATCATCGCTGCGGCGATGCAGGAAGAAATCAAACACCTCGTCTTCATAATCTTCGATTTCTTCGTAGCGGGACGGGCCGCCGCAGAAGGTAAACTCGTCTTCAATATCTTCGCCCTGATACGAGAACGCTGCGATAAGAGGTACACAGTCCCCTTCATAAAGCGCGTGGCGGCGGCAAAGGAGAATATTCTCCTGGGTCTCCTTCACAAACCGGGACGCCGTCATATCCGCCTGCCAGCGGGTGCAGAGCGGGTAATGCCGGTAAATCGCACCCATGGTCCGTTCATAGCGGATATCGTCCCGGCCGTTGTATATGGTCAGTACGGCGGAAGCCTGCTCCCCGTTGGCCAGGCTCTGCAAAAGGCCGAAGGCGGCCGCCAGGATGGATCCGTCCGTAACGCCGTTGGCCCTGGTAAAGGCATCCACCTTTGCCAGATCCACATGCAGCGGCACCATCAAATCTTTTGTGACGTTTTCCTCACCGGGATCCAGATCCCCTGTAAGTTCTCCGGCCCGTGCCGTAAAGGACCGTACAAAATCAGCATTCCACTGCTGCTCCTTTTGGTACGCCGGCGTTTCCAGGGTATCCTCGATCCGGTCATAATAATCAAAGATGCTGTATTCTTCCGTTGCCGGCTCCTCACCCCCATAGACGGCATCCACGTCTTCCAGGAAGATGTTGATGGAGTCGCCGTCGATGATGGGATGGAGGAAATCAAAATAAAATTCTTTCGCCACAGTTCCGTCCGCTTCGGTAATGGCAAAGAGACGCATGACGAACATGCGGGTCTCGGGACGGTTCATGGACTGACGCAGGTGCGGTTTTAATTCTTCGTATTCCTGCCGGGTGATCGTCTCGACGACCGGTTTCAGATTTTGCAGGTCGCCGGGCCGCCAGCGAAGGGTTCCGTCGGCAGTGGCAGTCAACCGGGCATCCACGGCGGGATGGGCCAGCAGCGTCGTTTCGATGGCAAGCGCCAGGCGTTCCATATCCGTTTCCGGCGCCAGATATACATGGGCGTCGCAGTGCAGGCCGTAGCCTTCTTCCAGATCGTTACCCCACTCATAGTGCAGCTCCTGCAGAGGGCCGAAGAAATGGGTATCCCTGTGGATCACGCGGTTCTGCTCCTGCGCTTCCCGCTGTGCCAGCAGGTTCGCAATACCGATAGGCGTCTTGCCTTCATAGACCAGATTAAAGTTCAGCTTCAGATTCCGGCATTCGGCTAACAGCCGCACCACGCTGAGGCTGTCGCCCCCGGCCGCAAAGAAGTCTTCTTCCGCGCTGACCTTTTCCATGCCTAAGGCCACGGCAAAGCCTCTGGCCAGTGCTGCTTCCGTTTCGTTACGGGGCGCTACATACGGCGTTTCGGTCACGTAGACTTCCGGTTTGGGCAAAGCCCGCCGGTCTAATTTGCCGTTCTGGTTCCGGGGAATGGCATCCAGCTGTACGATTGCCGCCGGTACCATGTAGGGCGGTTTCCGTTCCCGGATAAAGGCCGCCAGGGCTTGCCGGTCGATGGGTTCATCCGCCACTACATAGGCCGCGATGAATTTCCCTCCTGCCGGATTATCGCAGGCCACCACCGCTGCATTTTTCACGGCAGGGAAATCGTGTACGACCCCTTCCACTTCCGCCAGCTCCACCCGGAACCCGCGAATTTTCACCAGGCCGTCCCGCCGGCCGATAAACTCAATGTTCCCGTCCAGACGGTAACGGGCCATGTCCCCTGTGCGGTAGGCCGTTTCGTATTCGCGTTCCTGCGAAAACGGATTGGGCACAAACGCTTCTTTTGTCTTTTCCGGCCGGTTCAGATACCCGCCTGCCACCTGGATCCCTGCTACCCAAAGCTCTCCCAGGGCGCCGGGAGGCACACGCCGCCCGCAATTGTCAACCATATAAATAGCCGTATTATCCATGGGCGTGCCGATGGGAATATCCGGCTCGTATTTCGTCATACTGTAACAGGTAATGGAAACCGTAGCTTCCGTGGGTCCGTATTCATTGGCCACAATATACGGATGCACCGGCTTAAAGGGTACCAGCGTTTCCCCGCCTACTACAATGTATTTCAGTTCCGGACAGTCCATGGTCAGGGCAAACTGGCGCCCTACCTGGGCCGGCAGGTCCGCCACCACAACATGATGCTTATTTATAATTTCCGCCAGAGCCGGCAGGTCCAGCTTTTTCTCTTCGGGAATGACGACGATGCCGGCGCCTACCGTAAGGGCCGGATACATATCCGCCAGGGATCCGTCAAAGCCATAGCTGTTGTAACAGGTTACGCGATATTTCTCCGTAGGCGTAAAAAAACGCCGGTACCAGGCTGCATAGGCCATGAGATTCTTCTGTAACAGGCGAACCCCTTTGGGCACGCCGGTAGTACCGGAGGTATAGATCAGCATAAACAGATCGTCCGGCTGCGGCACCTGTATCTCTGCCAGCACAGCAGCATCCGGCAGCGGCAGGGAGGAAATCTCCGACACCCGCAGGACCGTTCCGTTAAATTCTGTAAAATTCTGCAACCGCGGCAACAGTTCATCCGCAACAATAATAAGCCGTGCCCCGGCGTCTTTCACCATAAAGGACAGGCGTTCATCCGGATAGTTCGGGTCCAGGGGTTCATAGGCGCATCCCGCCCGCATGACGCCCAGGGACGCGATCACCATATATTCGGAACGGGGGATGAATATCGCCACCACATCCCCACGGCACAATCCATTCCGGGACACATAGCCCGCCAGCCGGAATGCCAGATCCTTCACCCGGGCATAGGTGTAAGCCTTCTCTTCGTAAGTCACCGCCATGTTGTCCGGATATTCCGCAGCTCTGGCACAGAACTGCTCAATGATGGTAGCTGTTTTATCATAGGCATGGACCGTCTCATTAAAACGGTCCAGAACTCCCCTGGTTTCTTCTGCCGTAATGCAAACGCCGGCCAGTGTTCCGGCGGTGGAAAAACTCACGATGATTTCCCGCCAGGAAAGAGCCATCACCCGGATAAAGGGCTCTGTATACAGCGAATTGTCATAGGAAATGACAAGCCCCCAGGGTGCAAGGCAAAACGCCAGCGCCAACCCTTCACACTGTGCCGGGGGAATCTCCCCGGTCAAGGAAAAGGCCACACGCCGTCCTGCTTCCACTCCCAGGACTTCGGTTGCTTCGCCTTCATCCCAGGAAAAGGATCCGCCTTCCTGCAGCCGGTTCTTGACCTGTTCCATCAGCTGGCCGGGCGTCATATCCGGCTTCCATTCCTGCCGCAGCGGCTGACAGCCGTCTCCGTTCCACACCAGAAGACCGGCTTCGTTCAGTCCGCCGTATACGCCCAGCAGGTATAACACCGTTGCAGCCAGTTCGGCCGCTTCCGGACGTGTATCCAGGGGAAGCGAAAACCGGCTCCAGGTTCCGCCCTCTGTTTCCCGCAACTCGGGAAGAGGCAGACAATCCGGCAGCTCCGAGCTGAAGTGTGTAGTACACCATTCCTGCTTATCCATATATTATAAACCCTTTCTTATCTCATTACCCATGCCGGAAAGCCTGCTTATTTCAGCAGTTCCGTTACCACACAGTCCCCGTCCTGCAGGGCGACGACCATCTCTTTCATAATCGCTGCAAACCGCTGCATGGCTGCCGCGCTGTACCGATTGTTGTCATAATCCAACACCAGGGAGAATGTACCGTCATCATGGGCGTTTACTTCAATGTCCAACGTATTTTCCGCCGCCGAAATCTCATTGGCAGGCATTTCCTCGATCAATCCTTCCGTGCCCCCCAGTTTTATCGTGCCCCGGCGCCCTAGATTGCCTTTTTGCAGGATAAAGCTGGCGCACTCGTCTTCCAGCCCACTTCCGTAAACCATGTCCAGGCTCTTGCGGTACTGCATGCCTTCGTTTACCCTGGCTTCCAGCCCGCCCAGGAAGGCGGCTGCCGTAATATCTTCGGTAAAATCCCAGCGGATGGGGAACTGATCCAGCATCAGGCCCATGAGGCGCTTTTCGGACAACGTCACCCGGCCGTTGTGAACCCAGCCCATGATGGCTTCCCGGCTTCCCGCAGATTTGGCCAGGGCCAGCAGTGACGCCCCCATGAAAAATGTATTCTCAGTAAACTCCCGGCCTTTAAAAAAGTCCTTTTCAATCACAGGGAACGGGACTTCTATTTCGTGTTCCGGCGTATCGCTTTCCCCGTCTACATCCGCGGGAGGCAGATGCCGGTCCTCGTCAAAACCCGCCAGCATCCGGGTCCAGTACTCATGCCCCGCCTGCAGTTCCGCCTGAGGAATTTTCGCTTCCTCCCGGATATACTCGGCGTAGCTGGCAGACTGGCGCCCGGCTTTGCCGCCCCGTTCGGGACGAACATAGCGTTTATCTATCTCTCGCAGGAAAAGCATGGCAATGGCGGCGCCGTCCATGATTGCATGGTAAAAGTCCGCATAAAAATACTTGGCCGTAGAAGTTTCCATCAGGTAGATCCGGTACAGCGGATGATCGATCAGGTCATAGGGCAGCTTAATTTCCTGCTTTCGCTGTTCAAAAGCTTCGTCCGAGAGTGTCTCCACAACAACCTTGGTAATGTCACCGTCAAAACGCTGGCAGATATCCCCTGTTTCCGGGTGGATCACCAGACGGCAGCGGAAAATATCATATGACGCAAGCACATCATTTAAAGCTGCCGCCAGTCTCTCCATATCAACAGCCGGATCAAGGCGGATCAGGGCTCCTGTATTCATCATGGTGGACTTTGCTTTCATAAAATGGGTGTCCACCATCCAACGCTGGATGGGACGGAGGGGATAAAACCGGGAAAAATTGTCTTCCTGTTCCCGCCAGACGATTTTAATCAGGTTGTCAAAACGGGTAGCCTGCAAAACCTCCGCCACTTCCTCGGAGGGATACAGCAGCTTCATTTCGCCGCCCAGCCGGGCCATCTTTTTATTGGCCGAAAACAGGGACCGCAAACCTGCCGATGCAATGTATTCCACATTGGAAAAATCCAGCAACGCCTGTTTCATCCCCTGCGTCTTTTCGGTAAACGCAGCATCAAACTCAGCCGTTTCCGGCGCGCTGAGCCTGCCGGCAATCGTGAGTGTAACAGTATTTCCTTCCGTAACGGAAGTAATCGTCAATGCCATTTGAAATCATCCCCTCTTTTTTAGTCGCCCGGTCTGACCGGGTGTTGCATACATATCTCATTTTTTATAAAGCCTATTGTAATATTTTAACATATTTTTCAAGCACTTGCATCCGGAATCATTGTTTTTCCTGTCCCTTATACAAAAGTCCCAGCATGGTCACGTCGTCAGACTGTTCCGCTTCTCCCGCATGGGCTTTCACCGCCTGGGAAACCAGGACCAGGATGTCTTTTGTCTCCATCTCCCCGGGAACTGTTCCCAGCAGGTCTTTCAGTTTTCCCTCTGAAAACAGGTTGCCCTCCGGATCCATGGCTTCCGTCACGCCGTCGGTATATAAGAACAGGCAGTCTCCCGGGTTCAGCTGCAGCTTCCGGACCGGGAACTCCAGGCCTTCCATTATGCCTATCATACAGGTGTCCGCTTTGGGCAGCCAGGCAAATCCGTCTGTGCCGTAACGCAGCAGCGGGCGGTTATGTCCTGCATTCACATAGCAGAACTCACCGCTCCGGATATTCAGCAGCCCCATGAACACGGTAACAAACATATCTTCTTCGTTATCCCGGCAGAGCCGGTCGTTGGCCCGGGCCATCACTTCACCCAGCGCCTCCGCTTTTTTCAAAAGAAGCATATTGTTTTGCAGCACGGTCTTGGCGACGACCATGAACAGCGCAGCGGGCACCCCTTTGCCGGACACATCCCCAATGGTCACGGCCAGATGGTCTTCATCCACCAGATAGAAATCGTAAAAGTCCCCGC
>JAEEGJ010002903.1_pt1 | contig 74024 bp, 66 predicted proteins | sample 8958761 | NCBI WGS metagenome assembly JAEEGJ01 (sample SAMN16246546, study PRJNA631951) | gut metagenome | biome: gut microbiome; feature: rumen; material: RS-attached | host: Bos | place: Iran: Karaj | collected 2018-10 | reverse complement strand
CGTAGGTGCTAACAAGAACTCAGTTAAGATCATTGGTGACAACACCGACAAGTACTGCCAGGCTTACTTCTCTTACGACTCTAAGAAGTCAGGAGGTTTCACCTGCTCTCACCTGCGTTTCGGTGATACACCTATCCGCTCTACCTATCTGGTAACCACACCTAACTTCGTGGCTTGCCACGTTCAGGCTTACCTCCACATGTACGATGTGACTCGCGGTCTGCAGAAGAACGGTCAGTTCCTGCTGAACACCATCTTCGACGCCGACGAGCTCGAGAAGTTCATGCCTAACAAGGTAAAGCGTTTCTTCGCACAGAACAACATCACCGTCTATACCATCAACGCTACCAAGATTGCACAGGAGATTGGTCTGGGCAACCGCACCAACACCATCCTGCAGAGTGCATTCTTCCGCATCACTGGTGTGATTCCCGTAGAGCTGGCTGTTGAGAAGATGAAGGCTGCTGCCCTGAAGTCTTACGGTGCTAAGGGTCAGGACGTGGTCGACAAGAACTACGCCGCTATCGACCGTGGTGGTGAGTACGTTCAGTTCGCCGTGAAGCCCGAGTGGGCTAATCTGCCCGACGATGCCGAGAAGGCTGACGACGCTCCCGCATTCGTGAAGGAAGTGGTTCGTCCGATCAACGCCCAGGCTGGTGACCTGCTGCCCGTCAGCGTATTTGCCAAGTACGGCACAGCCGACGGTTCTTGGGAGGTTGGTACTGCCGCTTACGAGAAGCGCGGTGTCGAGGCCTTCGTGCCCGTCTGGAACAAGGACAACTGTATCCAGTGTAACCAGTGTGCTTACATCTGTCCTCACGCTGCCATCCGTCCGTTCGTATTCGACGAGAATGAGATCAAGGGCTTCGCAGCTGCTGACGACACCCTTGAGATGAAGGCTCCCGCCGCTATGAAGGGTATGAACTTCCGCATTCAGGTTTCTGTGCTCGACTGTCTGGGTTGCGGCAACTGCGCCGACATCTGCCCGGGCAACCCGAAACTGGGTAAGGCCCTCACGATGGCTCCATTCAATCCCGATGCTGAGAACATGAAGCAGGAGGCTAAGAACTGGGAGTACTGCGTGAAGAACGTGAAGAGCAAGCAGGATCTCGTCGACATCCGCACGAACGTCAAGAACAGCCAGTTCGCACAGCCGCTGTTCGAGTTCTCCGGCGCTTGCTCTGGTTGCGGTGAGACACCTTATGTGAAACTCATCAGCCAGCTGTTCGGTGACCGTCAGATGATTGCCAACGCTACAGGTTGTTCTTCTATCTACTCTGCTTCTATCCCCTCTACTCCTTATACTAAGAATGAGAAGGGTCAGGGCCCATGCTTCAACAACTCTCTGTTCGAGGACTTCTGCGAGTTCGGTCTCGGTATGGCTCTCGGTAACAAGAAGATGAAGGAGCGCGTAGCTAAGCTGCTGCAGGAGATGATCGACGGCGACAAGGCCAGCGACGAGTACAAGGCACTTGCTGCTGAGTGGATCGCCAACAAGGAGGACGCCGACAAGACCAAGGAGATTGCTCCGAAGCTGCGCGCCTGCATCGCTGAGAGCGCTGCCGCTGGTTGCCCCGTCTGCAAGGAACTCCAGACCCTCGACCACTACCTCGTGAAGCGTTCACAGTGGATCATCGGTGGTGACGGTGCTTCTTACGACATCGGTTACGGTGGTCTCGACCACGTGATTGCTTCTGGTGAGGACGTGAACATCCTCGTGCTCGATACTGAGGTTTACTCTAACACTGGTGGTCAGGCCTCTAAGGCTACTCCTCTTGGTGCTATCGCTCAGTTCGCTGCTCAGGGTAAGCGCATCCGCAAGAAGGATCTGGGTATGATTGCTACCACCTACGGATATGTATATGTAGCACAGATTGCTATGGGCGCTGACCACGCACAGACCCTCAAGGCTATCCGCGAGGCAGAGGCATGGCACGGACCTTCCATCATCATCGCTTACGCTCCCTGTATCAACCACGGTCTGAAGGCCAAGGGCGGTATGGGTAAGAGCCAGGCCGAGGAGAAGAAGGCTGTGGAGTGCGGTTACTGGCACCTGTGGCGTTACAACCCCGCTCTGGCTGAGGAAGGCAAGAATCCGTTCTCTCTCGACTCTAAGGAGCCCAACTGGGAGAACTTCCACGACTTCCTGCTCGGTGAGGTTCGTTACCTGTCAGTTAAGAAGGCTTATCCTAACGAGGCTGAGGAGCTGTTCGCTGAGGCACAGAAGATGGCCAAGATCCGTTATCAGTCTTACATCCGCAAGGCTGCTGAGGACTGGAGCAACGAGTAATTCTCTGAGCGTGTTGTGGGGGATTATCCCCCACTCCATACAATATCAAAAGAGGTGGGGCCGCTAAGTCTCCACCTCTTTTCTTATTGTAAACACAGTATCATTACAGTTTCAGATTCAGACACATCATCGTGAGGTCGTCGTTTGGCTCAGCACCTGCACGATGCTGCTCTACATGATTTTGCATGCTATCGAGCAGCATAAGGTTATCGGCAGCCTCGTTGTAGCGGCGGGCAGGCATCAGGTAGTCGGTAGCATCGAAAAGCCCGTCAAGGCTCTTGCCAAACTTGGTGTCGAGGAATCTGCTGTACGATTGCGCTGCCTCCTCTTCCGACTTGCCGTGCTGCAGCAGCGGTAAACCTGATGTCACGATCATCGTTGCCGGTCACTTTGCGTTCCAGGGCGCGCTTGTAGTAATACTCCTCAAATCGCGGTTGATCCAGTTTATAATATACATCGCCGCGCAGGTAGTCAGCACGCAAGGGAGTAATAGCACCAGCCGCTTCCAGGCTGTCGATCCCAGCCAACCGCAATTCGGTCGTAGGCGCACCCATGACCTTGTATACCAGCGTATCGCTGCGTGTTTCCACATGATTCTGGGTGGTGCTGACCGTAGCCTCACCTGCCCCGTCGCGCTTACACGCAGTCGCCATCAGTATCGCAGCCAGTGCTATACAGACTCCTATTCGTTTCATATCGCGTGCAAATTTAGTCATTTTCCGCGATAAATAACAAAAATCGACCATTATTTTCATTTAGCACGAATTCACAAATCGACAATAATTTGGAAATTTGCCAATTTGTGACTACCTTTACACCGATCAACATAGGCGAATAATCTTGCTCGCTTTTGTTCTCACACGAGAACAGGAATGTACACAACGCTCCAGTCCCCACTGCGCAAAGTTTTCGAATTCTCTTCAATTTTTTACCGTGAAGGTTGCTCAACGGGCAGAGCGTGAACCGTAAATCCCATTTTGTTCCCGTTACAATTCGTCTAATAATGAAACTGAGCCATTCGTAATAACCACAGTTGAGTTTTTTTCGAGTAAACCTATGGTCTTATTGATGACATCGCAAATTTTGGCACCTGCACTTGAGAAACCAAGCTTCCTTGCAGCAATCGTTGGAATCTTATCCTTTGGCAAAGAGAACTCCTCATTGATAACCTCTTTAATAGCATTCACAATTTCTATTGTGGGTATCTCTGTAATGCTTCGTGGCGAAGGAGCCCTATAGTATTTATAGTCATTGGCACTTTTCTCATCCAGCCAAAAACTAAATATGCCATCAATAGAAAGTGGGTCTTGGTATAACCTTGACATAGCAAAAGAGACTGCTCTCTGAACATTTACTCCTGCGTGACCAAAGCCAATAACTTTGGCCAGGCGCTTGCAAAGATAGCCCTCAGTAGCAGGCTGCTCGTCTTTCAGGATACTTTTAATAATCCTTGTATACTTTTCGTCGTATGGATTGAAAGAATCCTTATCGACATTCCTTGTCTCAATTCCACATTCATTATATGGTCTCAATGCTTTGTTTCTGACAACATGGTCTGAAATTCCTGATTCCTTTATCTTATCAGCATCAAAGACATAAGAGGCTGTATCTTCTGTCAGTTCATCTTGTGTTTCCCCTGATTCTGCCGATTTCAGTTCCTGCAGTATTTGATCCAATGCTCTTTCGCGGTTCTCATACCAATCGATAGAATACACTCTCATGACTCTCCAGTTAAGCATGCGCAAAACACCAGGCTGAACGATTTCTCGGTCTCTGGTAGTCTTTGTCTCAAAGTAGGTTCTACCATCACAGAATATGCCAAGGATAAATTTCTCCGGGTGTTCGCGGGTAGATACTGCAATGTCAACCTTGAAGTTCGACCTGCCCACGAATGATTCTGTGATATATCCCTTGCGTGCTAATGCATCACAGATTTGTTCCACCATGACGTTGGTGCTATAATTGTGAGTAGTGCCAGAGACAAACGGGAGTTTGCCTGTTTCTGCAAATTCAAGGAAACCTTTCAGACCTTCTACGCCCTTTGCATTGGATCGTTTCAAGTCTATCTGGCTTGACTTCAGAGTAGAGAAGACCATCATCTCATATCTGGCTCTGGATACTGCCACATTCAACCGTCGCTCACCACCAGCATTATTTAACGGGCCGAAGTTCATGGATACTTTTCCGTTCTTGTCTGCACCATAGCCAATAGAAAAGAGTATCACGTCACGCTCATCACCCTGAACGTTCTCCAAGTTCTTGACGAAGATAGGCTCCTTACCGTTCATGGCAATCTCCTTGAGCTGTGGATTCTTATCAAGTGCTTCAAGCAAATCGTCCTCAATCAGATCACCCTGAACCTTGCTAAATGCGACAACACCTATACTATATTTCTGAAGTTCCGCATCAGACAGTCTTCGTATGATTTCACTGACAATCGCCTTCGATTCATCAGGATTACTCCTAGTTCGGCCTTTGTCATAGACGCCGCTCACAGGAACCAGCGTCACTTTTGCCACATGGTCATCAATAGACGGGAATGTCAGCAGATTGTTGTCATAATACTGAGAATTGCTGAATGCTATCAAGCTTTCGTGCTTGCTGCGATAGTGCCAATTCAACTGATGTTCGCAAAGTGAAAGTGTGATGCAGTCGTCGAGTATGCTCTCCATATCGTCGATATCTGCTTCTTCCTCGTCCACTTGGTTAGAAGAGAAGAAACTGGTAGGCGGCATCTGCTTACTGTCGCCAACAACAATCACGGCCTTACCGCGGGCAATAGCTCCAACGGCTTCACAAGTTGGCATCTGAGAGGCCTCGTCGAAGATAACCAAGTCGAACTTCTCTGCATTCAGGTCGATATACTGCGCCACTGATATAGGGCTCATCAACATACATGGGCATAGTCTTGGCAGCAAGGTTGGAATGTTGTCGATAATGGATCGGATAGAGTTCCCTCTTCCACCATTGGCTATGTTCCTTTTCAGAATGCTGATCTCCGACCCTTCAGCAATGGATGCAGATGTAGCAGGAACTCTAGATGCCAGTTTGCTGTAGAGTTCCTCTTTACTGAGTTCCTGGAACTTGGCTGTATCGCGCTTGTACTTTTCAATCTTCTGACGGAATTTCAGACCGTTGAACATCCTCAGCTGTTCATTCTCGTCAATGGCCGTTTCTATCAATACATGGTAAATGCCTTTCAGGAATCCGTTCATCGCTTCTTCAGGATTGGTTCCTTCCTCAATCAGAGTAACTACAGGTTGAACTCCCATCTGTTGTAATTCACGTTTCTTGTCTACCCAATGATACCAATCCTTAACCTTCTGATAGTTGCTAATCCAGCCGGAGAAATGACTGGCAATCTCATCTTTGGGATTATGCTGAATTGTCAAACCTTTCAGTTTTTCCGTAAGATTAGCCAAGTTCTGATTGACAGAGGTGAGCGATTCCGCATCGTAGAGGAACTCCTGTCTTCTGCCAGTTGTCTGACTGCCAAGATATTGAATATATGTATCGTAGCGGTCCTGATGACTGAACCCGTTGGAATGGGCGTATGAAGTTAATTCTTCTGTCTGGACTTTCAGCGTCTTCTTGTAGTCCTGATAATCCCCGACGAGTTTTAGCATGTCCTCAATGCCGGATTCGAACACCTGCCCATATACTTGCAGGGACTTCAGGTATTTCTTCTTGGCAAAATAGCGCGGCAGGAACCACTTGCCCTTTACCTCTTCCCATTCTCTTCTGTAGGCATTGACATCCATTCTCAGTATGTCTTCGCTATACGTAGACAAGATGGTCTCTTGCAGTTCGTCCCTCTCTTTCTCAGACGATATCATGCTGGCGACCATTTTCAGCCACTGAAGATCCTCCTCGGTTTTCAAATTCAGAGAGACGGTGGTATTCAGCTTACTCAACTGTCCCGTGTACTTTTCATATTGTCCCTTGAATTCCTGAAGAAGTGCATAAATAGCATCTAATGTCTCTTGTCTGTTATCCACAGGCTCCAGCTTATAAAGTGCATGCAGGTTGGGCTGTCCCACAATGTCAAGGATGGCATAGATCTGTTCTACCTGCTCCCTGCATCGGGCGATATAGTCGGCCGTCATCTGCTCCTTTGGTGGAAGCAGATCGCTTATTTCGTTTCCCTTGATGGCAAGGTGTTCTGAAATACAGTCATACAGGCTCAGACCGCTCGATTGCTTATGGTGAAGGGCCTCCATATAACTGATAAGTTCCTTGCGTTCATTGAAAAGTCCTTCCGAACGTTGGGCGTACTCCTCTGGCGATTTTATCTTGGTCACTTTCAAAACCTCGTCCATCTGTTCGAGGAAATGCTTCTTGGTGGCCTTGTTGGAATGCAGTTCCAGACAGAATGGAGCCAGGTTAATTTTCTCCAGTCTTGACTGCACCACAGACAATGCTGCCATCTTCTCTGCCACAAACAGAACCCTTTTGCCTTGATACAGCGCATTGGCGATCATGTTCGTGATGGTCTGCGACTTACCTGTTCCTGGAGGACCATGTAGGATAAAACTCCTGCCATGTCCTGACTCCACGATGGCCTCCATCTGCGAAGAGTCCACATCAAGGGGAATAGCAAAGTCCATCGGCGCATTTTCCTTATCGATATTCCTCGCATCCACTGCATTTTCAGCCACTTCCTGCTTGTCCTGTTTGTCAATCAGCGAGGCCACCACTACGTTTTCCTTCAGCTTGTCAGCATTCGTATGGATATCATTCCACATCACGAATTTGTTGAAGGAGAACAAGCCTAACATCGACTCTTCTATGACATCCCACTTCTTCTGTTCGATGATGGCCCTGCGGAAATAGGTGAATATCAGTTTTACGTCCACACCGCTCTCATCCTTCGGCAATTCCTTCAGTACATCCAGATTGATTCTGAAATTCTGCTTCAACAGTTCAACCAAGGTAATATTGAGGATGATGTCCTCATCACGCTTACGGATAATATAGTTGTTACCGCTCCTACGCACAATGTCTACTGGTAGCAGAAGAATTGGTGCATAGCGGGGCTGCTCACTCTTTGATGTCTCATACCATTTGAGCATTCCTAATGCCAGGAACAGACTATTGGCACCATTCTCCTCCTGCGAAGTACGGGCTGTTCTGTAGATGTGTTTCAGGGCGTTCTGCAATTCCGTCTCTGTCAGATAAGATGCTATTTTATGACTGCGTATCAGCTCTGAAACGTATGTCTGATATTCTGTCGCCTGCTGGCTGGAATCATACATACCTTCGGCATTGGGTTCAAGTTTCTTTCCTGGCGATGGCGTGATGCTATAGTCTTCACCAGCCTGAAGATGGTCTTCCAAATGCTCTATCTCGAAGGAGATAAAAGGTATCACCTTCCTGCCGAGCCTTGTATTCAGCAGGTTGTTCCGCAGTGAGAAATCCAGGAGTTTGCGTTCCCAAATCATCTGTTTGGTGGTCGGTTTACCTGTATCTTCTAGTCGCAGGTCATAATGACTGAAGTTTTTGATGGCTTCCGTGGCATTCTGATGTTCAATGCCCTCATTGGCAAAAGACCATTTGCCATCTTTCTCAATACGCTGTGGCAAAGGTCTGATGTTGCCAAGTCTACAACGGTGAATATCCACAAAATAGAGGAACTGACTGTCATCTTTCATTTTCTGCATGGCACTCTTGACAGCATCCTCAAAACTCACAGTCTCAGATGATGTGATAGCTGTCGACTCCAGCAGAACCAGATTGTTGTTGCCGTCAGCCGTTTCCTTCAGCAGGTAGCTGGCATCATCGCATACCATCTGAGGAAACACATTCGGAGTAAGCCAGGCACCAACCATTGCATGATCTTTTAGCATCAGGATAATAGGATATATACCGATTTCTTCAAGGCACGATGCTATCAACAGACTTGTATCCAAACAAGTTCCCATTTTATCCATCAGCACCTTATCGGCCAACCGGATGCGCTGTCCTGTCTGTTCAAAACTGGCAGGTGGAGCAGAGTAGATGATACCTTCAGAACGCAAGGCTTCATAGATGGCTGCAACCTGAACACGTACCCTGTTTCTATCTTGGGTCTGGTACTCATCAAAAGCAGCAGAAACAGTCCATTTCTCTAAGAACTTGGCAGCAGATAGTTTGATTTTTGGCAGAAGCGGATTGTTGGGAACAACAAAAGCGGCTATGTGTTCAGGCATCACATTGCTGCCTGCCCATTCCTCGTATGATAGAAGCGTGATAGGATAATCCTGCTCAAAAATGGCATCATTCATACTTTTAACGACAAAATGGAATGAGGACTTCACAGCTTCTGTAATTTCACTGAGAACGGAAATATTCGGCTCAATTTTAATAGTTGTAACTTGTACAGACTGTCCTTTTTTCAACAGTTCAAACCTGCAACTACTATCTTTGAGGTATTGGCCATTGATTTCAACAGACAAATCACACAAGTCTTTGTCATCGCTATTCTCCAAAACGAGCGAATTACAAACATCTATCCCACTATTCATCATTGAATAGTTGACACTTGGCAAATAGTCAATCTTTACAACGACTTTATCGTTTGATTTTATCATCTGTTCTGTATTCTATCTTTGTATCATTATTACGTGTTACTCATCCCACCTTCAAATGCTCATACAGCTTAAGCCTCAACAACTCGCCATTCTCGAACTCGAACTTGATGAACTGGGGGTATAGCGAATCTGTATAATCGTAGTCCATATTCTCGTCTTTAGTTATGCATCTGCAAAATTACAAAATATTTTTGAAACTAAGGAAGATTTTGAGAAAAAAGATAAAATAAATTTTTCAAAGACAGCTCGCCGTATCACCGTATCACCGTAACATAAGCAAACACCATCGTGCCAACGTGCCATCGTGAAAATGACTTTGTGACTTATGACTTTGTGACATTAAGGTTGTTTATAATAGGTAAATGGTATATATATTAGAATTAGATAATATATATATTATATAATTTATATTATACTAGAAATAGATGATGCCGAATATGCGAGAGTGCTTAATGGGACGATGGGACGAATGCTTGAATATTATGGTAAGGTGCTTAATGTAACAAAGTCAAAGTCACAACCACTTCGACAATGTGTCTGAAGCCTGTAAAGCACGAGTCCGAAGACTTGAAAGCCGGAGTTTGAAAACTGTAAAGTCATGCATAGTTTTGTGCATATCCTGATGCATATTTGCATTTTAAGGGGCGAAAACTGCATAAATATGCTGTTTGCATAAATTCACGGCCTGAGGAATCAAAAAACGTGCATATTTTAACATTACAGCGGCATGAAAATTTGGTGGTTTCCGAAAATCGTTGTATCTTTGCACGCGATTTAAGAACAAGGATACAAAATCAACCCAAACAAAATGAAAAAAGAACTGAAAAAGGTGTTGGTACTCGGATCGGGTGCCTTGAAAATCGGACAAGCAGGAGAGTTTGACTACTCTGGTTCACAAGCATTGAAAGCACTCCGCGAGGAGGGAATCAAGAGCGTTCTCGTTAACCCAAACATCGCCACTATCCAGACCAGTGAAGGTATTGCAGACAAGGTGTATTTCCAGCCGGTGAATGCACACTTCGTCACTGAAATCATCAAGAAGGAGCGCCCCGACGGCATTCTGCTGGCATTCGGCGGCCAGACAGCCCTGAACTGCGGCACGGAGCTCTATCAGAACGGTACGCTGAAGGAATACGGCGTAGAAGTATTAGGTACGAGCGTGGAAGCCATCATGAACACTGAGGATCGCGACCTCTTTGTGAAGAAGCTGGCCGAGGTTGACCTGAAGGTGCCCGTCTCTCACGCCGTAGAGTCGATGGAAGATGCGCTGAAGGCTGCCCACGAGATTGGCTTCCCCATCATGATCCGCTCAGCCTACGCCCTCGGCGGTCTCGGATCAGGCATCTGCCCCGACAAGAAGAAGTTCATTGAGATAGCAGAGTCTGCCTTCACCTTCGCCCCGCAGATCCTTGTGGAGGAGAGCCTTAAAGGCTGGAAGGAGATTGAGTTCGAGTGCATCAGAGACTCTAACGACCGCTGCTTCACGGTGGCCTCGATGGAGAACTTCGATCCGCTCGGCATCCACACCGGAGAGTCGATTGTGGTGGCTCCCACATGTTCGCTGCGTGAGGATCAGGTGAAGATGCTGCAAGAGCTGACCATCAAGTGCGTGAAGCATCTGGGCATCGTCGGTGAGTGTAATATTCAGTTCGCATTCAACGCCGAAACCAACGACTACCGTATCATTGAAATCAACGCCCGCCTCAGCCGATCCTCGGCACTGGCATCGAAGGCCACCGGCTATCCCCTCGCCTTTGTCGCCGCCAAGATCGCCCTCGGATACACGCTGGATCAGATTGGTGAGATGGGCACGACATCGAGTGCATACGTCGCTCCGAGCCTCGACTATATGATCTGCAAGATTCCCCGTTGGGACCTGACGAAGTTCGTGGGTGTCTCGCGCCAGATCGGTTCATCGATGAAGTCCGTGGGTGAGATTATGAGTATCGGCCGTTCGTTCGAGGAGATGATTCAGAAGGGTCTGCGTATGATCGGACAGGGCATGCACGGCTTCGTGGGCAACGACCACACGAAGTTCGACAACCTCGACGAGGAGCTGGCTAATCCTACTGACCTCCGTATCTTTGCCATCGCACAGGCTCTCGAGGAGGGTTACACCATCGAGCGCATCGAGGAGCTGACGAAGATCGACGTGTGGTTCCTGGAGCGCCTGAAGCATATCGTTGACCTGAAGCACGAGCTGATGAAATATGACTCGCTGGAGTCTCTGCCCGACGAGCTGCTGCTGGAGGTGAAGCGCTGCGGATTCTCAGACTTCCAGATTGCCCGCTTCGTGCTGAAGCCTCAGGGCGGCAATATGGAAAAGGAGAATCTGGAGGTGCGCAAGTATCGTCAGCAGAAGGGTATCGTGCCGAGCGTGAAGCGCATCCCCACGGTAGCCTCAGAGCATCCCGAACTGACCAACTACCTCTATTTCACATACACGCATACGCCCGCGTTCGGCAATCCCAAGGGTGAGCAATATGTGCCAGCACACGACGTCAACTACTACGCTCACGAGAAGTCAGTAGTGGTGCTCGGTTCAGGTGCCTATCGTATCGGTTCCAGCGTAGAGTTCGACTGGTGCTCTGTTAACGCCATCAACACCGCCCGCAAACTGGGTTACAAGTCGATCATGATCAACTACAACCCAGAGACCGTCTCTACGGACTACGATATGTGCGACCGTCTCTACTTCGATGAACTCTCATTGGAGCGCGTGCTCGATGTGATTGACCTCGAACAGCCCCGTGGCGTGATTGTCTCCGTGGGTGGTCAGATTCCTAACAACCTCGCCATGAAGCTCTATCGTCAAGGTGTGCCCGTATTGGGTACGTCGCCTGTGGATATTGACCGTGCCGAGAACCGCGACAAGTTCTCTGCCATGCTCGACAAGCTGGGCATCGACCAGCCTTCTTGGCAGGCGCTCACCTCGTTCGACGATGTGAAGGAGTTTGTGGCTAAGGTGGGCTATCCCGTGCTTGTGCGTCCTTCGTATGTGCTCTCAGGCGCTGCAATGAACGTCTGCTACGATGAAGAAGAGCTGCATCGCTTCCTCAATATGGCTACGGAGGTATCGAAGGAGTTCCCCGTGGTGGTATCTAAGTTCATGACTGAGACGAAGGAGATTGAGTTTGACGCCGTGGCCGATAAGGGTGAGGTGATCGAGTATGCCATCTCCGAGCACGTCGAGTATGCCGGTGTGCACTCAGGCGACGCTACGATGGTGTTCCCTGCACAGCACATCTACTTCTCGACCATCCGTCAGATTAAGAAGATTTCCCGCAAGATCGCTGCCGAACTGAACATCAGCGGTCCGTTCAATATCCAGTTCCTCGCCAAGAACCGTGAGGTGAAGGTCATCGAGTGTAACCTGCGTGCCTCGCGTTCGTTCCCCTTCGTATCGAAGATCCTGAAGCGCAACTTCATCGAGACGGCTACGAAGATCATGCTCGACGCACCTTATCAGAAGCCGGAGCGCAGCGAGTTTGACATCGATCGCATCGGTGTGAAGGCCTCGCAGTTCTCGTTCGCACGTCTGCAGAATGCCGATCCTGTGCTTGGTGTAGATATGAGCTCTACGGGTGAGGTAGGCTGCTTGGGTGACGACCTCAACGAGGCTATGCTCAACTCGCTGATTGCCACGGGATATTCGATTCCGAAGGATGCCGTGCTGATTTCTTCCGGTGGTGCCAAGGGTAAGGTGAGTCTGCTTGAGCCCGCTCAGCAGCTGGCCAAGAAGGGCTATACCATCTATGCCACCGCAGGTACTGCCAAGTTCTTCAACGACAACGGCGTGAAGGCAACGGCTGTGGCTTGGCCTGACGAGGACGGAGAGAACAACGTGATGGATCTCATCTCGCAGCACAAGGTCGGCTTGGTAATCAACGTGCCCAAGAACCATTCTTCACGTGAGTTGACCAACGGTTACAAGATCCGCCGTGGGGCCATCGATCACAACATCCCCTTGATGACCAACGTCCGTCTGGCCAAAGCCTTCATCGAGGCCTTCACCGCCATGAACCTCGAGGATGTGAAGATCAAGTCCTGGCAGGAGTATAACAACTAATTGATATGAAACGAATGTGAATAATATGAATAATTTAACCCACGAATAAAAACGAATAATATGATTTAATAAGAAAAAATTATTATTCAAATTCGTGAACAGAATTATTCACATTATTCATATTCGTTTCTAAAAATCATTCGTGTGACTGACGAGTATAAAACCATTTCATTGAACGGAGGCGAGGGCTACTACACCGACAAGCGTAGCAAGTTCCTCGCCTTCGCTCATCATGTGTCTACCGTCGAGGAAATCAAAGACATCCTTGCCCGTTACCGCAAGAAATACTTCGATGCCCGTCACGTCTGCTACGCCTACATGCTCGGCTCTGAGCGAACGGAGTTCCGTGCCAACGATGACGGCGAGCCTTCATCCACCGCTGGCAAACCCATCCTCGGACAAATCAACTCCAACGAACTCACAGACATCCTCATCGTCGTCGTGCGTTACTACGGCGGTGTAAACCTCGGCACATCCGGACTTATCGTGGCCTATCGCGAGGCTGCCGCTGATGCCATCGCACACTCAGAAATCGAGACCCGCCAAGTAGAGGAAATCATCACCTACAACTTCCCCTACCCTATGATGAACGACGTGATGCGCATCGTGAAGGACATGCAGCCTCGCATCGTCTCACAGACCTACGACAACACCTGCGAAATCCGCCTCAGCATCCGAAAATCCGAAGCCGAACAACTTCGTAACCGCCTCCAGAAGCTTTCTTTCGAATAATTTTTGCAACTTTCCCGCAATTCCTTTGGTGGAATCAGGAATTTGTATTACCTTTGCATCCGCAATCCGAGAGAGGGTTGTAATTGTTTGTACTTATAAAAGGAAGGTTGGCAGAGTGATCGATCGCGCTGGACTCGAAATCCGGTATACCCCTTTCGGGTATCGGGGGTTTGAATCCCTCACCTTCCGCCAAAGGAGCCTCACTCTCCGCAAGTAACGTTAAAGGGAACCCAATCGGTTCCCTTTTTTAGTGCCTGATTGTCAACACCTTATTAGGTCTAAGTGCTTGAAACTAACCCTAATAGAGGGAAGGACATCCCAAAATTGCAATGCCACAAAATGGCCCATCATGACCCATCATGACCTGCAAATGTATTAGAGCATGTATTAGACCCCTCAGAACTTAATTTCAAAGTATAATACATTTTTAAGAAATGGCTATTAAGACACCGCTTTTGGAGTACGTCTGGAACAGGTACAAGAAAGCAACCTCTAAAAAAGAGGCAGTAGTAGAGCTCAGAATTACCTATGAGCGCAAACAGAAGTATATGACAACGGGAATCTTCCTGTTGCCGAAACACTGGCACAACGGTACGATAGTCAATCGTGCTGATGCCATCCAATTGAACCAGATACTTGAAAAGATTCTGGTAGATGTGAGGAAGGTCGTTCTGGAGATGATGGACGAGGGCAATATCGACATCTATTCTATACCAGACAGGCTGAAACGTCAACATTCAGGTGGAGTGTCATTTATTGAGTTCTGCCAGAAACGTGCTGAAATTCGAAGCTATAACAAATCCGATGACAGTAGGAAGCGTTATGAGCGATTCATGAAGAAATTCATTGAGTGGGGTGAGATAGAAGATTGGGATGACATTACTGAGGAGAAGATTATCGATTTCGACCGTTACCTGGCTGCCAAGGGGTTCAAACCCTACTCCAAATGGCAGAACTATCACCGTTTTCTCAACTCTTTCATTCTCGATGCTGTTAACGAAGGACTGATGACTAAGAACCCTTACAAGTGGGTGCAGATAGAGAAGGAGAAGTCAAGGACAGGCATCGGTAAATATCTTTCACCGGAGGAGTTTGAGAAGATTCGTAGCATGCGGATGAGTACTGAAAGTCTCGAACGTGTTCGTGACTTATTCGTATTCCAAACCTATACCTGTATGGCCTATACGGATTTATCTGATTTCGATGCATCAAAGATACAAGAAGTTAAGGGGATGAAAGTATATGTTGGCAAGCGTAATAAGACCAAGGAAACATTTACAATTCCTCTACTCTCTCCTGCACTTACCATTCTCACCAAATATAACAACAAACTGCCACTCATAAGCAACGTCAAATACAATGAGTATCTAAAGGTGGTAGCGCAGGCTGCAGGTATAGACAAGCCACTGAGCAGCCACTGGGCAAGACACACAGGGGCAACATTACTTCTTAATCAAGGAGGATTAGATATGAGAATTGTCGCCAAGATATGCGGTCACTCTTCAACGCGTATCACAGAGAAAGTCTATGCAAAGTTACTTGACGAATCCGTCGTTAATGCGATGGCAGGCTGTGATGGCAAAATCTGACGCGCGTACATTATTAGTAATATGGTTCTTTATAGGAATGCTGTGATGTAGGTGTTCCTATGAAGAACCTCAAATATACGATGAAACAGTTTCGACATATAATAATCTGTTTTTAGAATACCATAAAAGGATATTTATGCGATATGCGGAAAATATTCGGTATTCTCGTAATTTTATGCAAAATCAAGTCGTAAAATTGTTAATATACGACTTATTTTTTTTCAAGGAGGCATTTTTGGGCGTTTTTCTGTTACTTTGCCGCCAGAAAAAAACGACTGCGTAATGGATATACAACTCAGTGAGAAACAGATTGAGATGATAGCTCAAAGAACGGCTAAGATTATCCTCCGAAAGATGAAGGAGGACGAGGAGCCGTCTAAAGAGATGGTGACAGTACATGAAGCTGCATGTATGTTAGGAGTGTCAGATAAACATATGCGGAGGATAAAAGAAAAATATCCTCATATCAAAAATGGCTCCAACAACCAGGGACGTTTGCTCTTTTTCAAAGACGCATTATTTAAAGAGTATGCAAAGTAATATTCTTTATTATTTTAGAAAATATGCATATAACAGAAGAAACAATAGAGAAGATCTTCGATGCCGCAGAAATCGTTGAGGTTGTCAGCGAGTTCATTGAGTTGAAAAAGGCAGGAGTGAACTACAGGGGATTATGTCCGTTCCATCAGGACCACACTCCATCACTGTATGTTTCACCATCACGCCAAATCTTCAAGTGTTTTGTTTGTGGCGAGGGTGGCAATGCCGTTACCTTCCTGATGAAACACGAAAATATGACCTACCCAGAGGCATTGCGTTGGCTGGCAAAGAAGTATAGTATAGATGTTCAAGAGTGTGAAATGTCTGAAGAACAAGAGGCACTGATGAAGAAGCGAGATAGCTTGTTCGCCAACATGGCTATTGTAGAGGACTACTATCATAAAGAGTTCTTGAAGAGCGAGAAGGCTCAGCAGTATGCCTATGGGAGATGGGGTAAAGAGTGTTGCGACCTTATCCGCATCGGCTATGCACCAGGCTACTCGCGGAACCTCGACAAACTGGGTATCACTCAGGACATGCTGAACGAGCTGGGACTTTGCGACCGAAACGGCAACGACCTGTTACGTGAACGTATAACCTTCAGCATCCGCGACCGTTTCGGAAGAGTTATCGGCTTCACGTGTCGAAATTTCGACGGCAGTAACCCTAAGTACCTCAATAACGCTGACAGCGACATCTTCCATAAAGGAGTCGTGCTGTTTGGCATTGATACCGCATGGAAGGAAATCTATCGTACACAGATGGTCTATCTCGTTGAAGGAGCTCCAGACTATATGCAACTACAGTCAATCGGTGTACAGAATACCGTCGCCTGTCTTGGCTCTGCATGGAATGTAAACCATTTTAAGACATTGAATGAGGTTGCCACTAAGGTATGCTTTATACCTGACTCTGACGTCCTTAAGCCGGGCGAGAAACTACCTCATGGCATCAAGGTTGTTACTGATGCTGGGAGATTGGCACTCGAAAAGGGACTGGCTGTGTATGTCAAGGAGATACCTGCTACCGATGAAAAACAGGATGCCGATTCATATTTCATCAATAAGGAAATATTTGACAGCTTACCGGAGCAGGACTTTATACTATGGTGCGCTGATAAACTTTTCAGCGGTAGCAAAACCATAGAAGAGAAGGCCGCAGCAGTGCATACGATAGCCAACGTTCTCTCTTCCTTTTACGATGCTACACGGGTACAGTTTTACAAGGCACAGCTGAAGAAGTACACAGACGGGAGTGTCAAGACATGGAGTGATGCCATTAAGGCGCAAACCAGTAACGATAAGGTATCCAAGAGGAAGACGGTTACCACGTCCAGCGGGAGTAATCCTGAGGACTTTGGCTTTAAAATCAGGAATGGCTGCTACGTCATCGAAGATGACAAAGGCATACGCGCCCTGTCTAACTTTACACTGACTCCACTGTTTCATGTGCTTGATTCTACTCTATCGCGACGCATCTTCACAATAGAGAACACTGAACACGAGAAGACTATTATTGAGCTGACCTCAGAGGATCTTACTAAGAATGAACGGTTTGAGGCAAAAGTGGGTGAGCGAGGTAACTATAATTGGATAGGAAGGAAAGATGATCTTCAAAGAATAAGGGGTTATCTCTTTGCCCACATGGATACAGCTTTTCTAATTAGGCAGCTGGGATGGCAGCAGAAAGGCTTCTTTGCATTTGGTAACGGCATTTATGAAGGAACGGAATGGCATGAAGCTGACGAATATGGTATCGTCAGGCTGGAGAAAAAGGGGAATTATTATCTGCCAGCTCATTCCATGATATACCGTAACGAGCGTAAGATATATCAGTTTGAACATAATTTCATTCACAAGGAAGGTTCAACGGTGACGCTCCGTGCAGTGACAGACCAAATAACTAAGGTGTTCGGTGAGAACGGCCAGATTGCTTTCATTTTCCTTTTGGCCTCGATATTCCACGATATTATAGCCTATTCTTGGTTCCCTCTTTTGGATTTATTCGGCCCAATGAGTACTGGAAAAACAGCATTGGCAGATGTACTGGCGGCATTCTTCACGAAGAAAAGAGGTGCTAACTTCAATAATGCTACCCTTGCTTCCGTGTCTGACGAGGTTGGCTCTGCTGCCAATGCTGTAGTTGCTTTCCATGAATACAAGAACAGTATTGATGATAAAATAATAGAGTTCTTGAAAGGTCTTTGGGATCTGATAGGACGAGCCCGCATGTCTCTCAATAATAAGGATGGTCATAAAGAAATGACCGCCGTAGATTCAGGTGTTATCATCACGGGACAGGAGATGCCTACGAAAGATCCGGCTTTATTTTCCCGCTGCATATTCCTGACATTCTCAAAGTCTCATTTCACCCCAGAAGAAACAGCAGACTTCAACAAGTTAGAAGAAATGAGAAAGGGTGGTTTCACGCATTTGACGCTGGAATTGTTGAAGTACCGCCCGCAGATGGAAGCCGAATATGAACAGGCCTTCACCGATGCTAAGCGAGAATTACAAGAAGGACTTCGTAATACTGAGCAGACAGACCGTATCATCAAGAACTGGTCGGTGCTACTCGCTGTTTATAATGTTCTCAAAGATGAATTGAATATAGGCTTTGACCATGATGCCCTCACGGACTTTATTAAACAGTCTGTAAGGAGGCAGATGGTATCTGTGAAGACTACCGATGAGTTGGCAAGTTTCTGGAATACATTGCAGTATCTCTTTACGGAGAATCAACTTTTTCCAGAAGGTCATTTTGACGTGGATTATACCAGACACGTCCTGGGAATAGATTATGACGTTCCACATCCTGTGCTCTATATCCGCAAGAGTGGTATAATAGAGAAGTATCAGGAAACCTGTCGCCGTATAGGTGGTAAATTCATACCAAAGGAATCATTAATCTTCTATATGGAACATACGAGCTATTATCTCGGAAGCAAAAAGTGGAGATTCAAGGACTTCGATAAAAAGGGTTATGCGAAATATGCCCCCAAAGAGCCCATGAAGGATGGCAAATTCAAACAAAAGGAAAGCTCGGTACAGGCATTCGCTTTCGATTATGCAAAGCTCCAGGAAATATATGACCTCGACCTGATGCCGAAGCCTGCATCGGATGAGGAAGACGGAGTGATACAGCAAGATGTGTTTGATAATAAATGATTGTAATATAATCAGATTATAAGAGATTATAGGGTTGCCGCCGGTGACCCTTTTTTATTGCGAAAACTATTTTTTAAAAAAATAAGGGGGTGTATTTCTATAGAACAAGTTAAAACAATATTATCTTACTTATTATCAGATATTTACCTTGTTCCGAATCATGGAACAAAATGAAACAAAATAGAACTGAATAGCGAGGTTTGTTCCGTAATCATCTATCTTGTTCCAGAGTCTGGAACAGCACAATCCACTGCGATTCAATATGTTAACCCCATTTGGAACTATGTTCCGCTGTTCCATCAAAAGATACCCCTTAGAAAAAAGACAATTTCATTTGATGGAGATTTGACATTATTTGCCCCAAAAACGAATGGGCACAAAAAGTATTGTTAAGGAAATATGGCCCTATCTTTCTCATTGTAAACAGGAGAGGATAATAACGACAGCGTCCGCTGCTAACAATAGCTACGGACGGGGGAATATACGGCAGCATTAGTTGCACATAGATTACAAGGACTATGCAAAAGTCAGTTTACATAACAAAATTTGACTAAAGAGTGTACCAAATATCACCATGGAGAATTATTCCAATATATAACCTTCTTCTACGCTTCTTATAACGGAATCCCGCTTCTCGCCGGTACATTTGACACAGTTTGCAAATGGACTGAACATTTTTGTTGGATAAACAAATGCATATTCACAAGGAATGGTTATGCGATAGCGGTTACGTACTCCAACGAGTCGTACCTCCTTACCGTTGATCGTCTCACTCCGCTTGATATACATATAGCCCTTATTGTTGCTCAATCCTACGTTAGTATAGTTAATAGACCTTGCTCCTTCAATGCCCTGATAGACATTGTAGCCCAAAGACACCGTTGGAAGCAGGAAAGCAGCCATAACAAAAGCCAAGGCCGGGACTATGACATTTCTCGATTTGTAGGCCATCCAACAACAGACCGCAAAGATGACGACAGCACTTGCTACCAAATACAAAATGCGCTTATTATCGACCTGGTACTGAGCCTTATCGAATATGTACAGACCAGCAAAAAGAACTACATATTCAAGCCAATATGGTTTCCGACTAATTTGCTTGTTCCAATAATAATAGCAGGCAATGGAAAGAGAGAATAATGCGAAGAATGACAAGTGCTCCTGCATTTCGTAGCCAATGAAATAGGCAATGGCAAGCATAGCCGCCATACGAAGATAAGTCATTGCTACCTTATCCTTAAACATGATACCGCCAATGAAATAGTACCAAGGATAGCCATTGCTCTTTGTCTGTTTGCATGCCGTCTGAATGACATACACAACGATGGGTGTCAACCATATCCCATAGATGATACCACGCATAAATGCCATACCTACGGCATTCCATGACGAAACCAAGTATTCATCCAAAGTAGTTGGGGTAGGATTTGAAACGACGGACAGGAATTGCCCCATATTCAGGACAGTATAGTAGAACGCATCTGAATAGATTACGATTCCAAACAGAACGATAAATGCCAATATCGGCCACATCGCCATCTTCTCGTAGCGGTAGAGCAAAAAAAGTATGATGATACGAAGCACCAAAGCGACATCAAGCATGGTGTCAATGATGATGTTTTCTCGAAACATGGTATGCCCGATGGAGAAGAATAGCAGTCCGAGCAACACCATATCGAACACATAAAATATCTTTCGTAACGTTTTCATTGTTCACACTCCTTTCCTCTTTCTTCATTCTTAGTAAAACTGATGGCAACAAAAGTATTGTTGACTTCCGCAACACCAATAACACCCCTCTTGTCCACTTCGTCCCATCCGAAATAAGTATAGTATTCGCCTTCCATCTCTCTTCTAAACGAGAACCACAGTTCCTTGTACTCGATATTTGTCACATTCTCCCACTTGGATATGTCATAGATACCACATTTCCCGTTTTTCCATACAACGCCATATCGGTCATTAGGATTCCTTACCATCAGGCTGTCGCAAGAATCCAAAGGGACTTGGGTAACAGATGGCTTGAAAATAGAATCAACAGGGATAGTATCTGGAGTTTCCTCAATCACACCATTTGCAGGATAAATAACACCCGTTTCCAAATCAATGGAATCCACGGTTTCAACTTCTTGTGCGCCACTATTCAGTGCGACCAAGATAAACATAGTAAATAATAAATACTTTTTCATAATCATTTGAATATTGTTCAACCTTTTGAACATATAGAGAGACCACTGAACCGAAATCTATCAGTTCAGCAGTCTCTTTTTTATGTCTTACTGTTAGTTCGTCAAACAATGTCCATGTTCCTCACCATCTCTTACTTCTTCAAAAGCCTGCTTGTATCCCGCATATTCTTTGTTTTGTGCTTCCAAGGATTGCTTTACATCAGGTCTTTTTGCGCTTATAACCGATGGATTTGTAGGAATGGCATAACTCTGTCCTTGGAGACCAACGCCTTGCCCCCATATCGCAATAAATCTCTCCATAGCGATACGTGCAGCACCTCCTGCATGTACTCCGGCAAGATCCCATATTGATTATCTTGTTTTTTAATCGTTCAATTTGAACTTTCTCTCATCAGAATTTAGTCACTACACCCCTATACAGATCATCTGCCATATGCAGGATAAGGTCATGCATTTCCAAATCAGTCTTAAAGAACTCTGGAATTGCTTCGTATCCGATAGCAGCACCAAGAATGTTGCCTGCAACAGAACCTGTACTATCGCTGTCGCCGTTATGATTGACAGCTGCTATTATCGCTTCTTCAAAACAGTCAAAGTGCTTCAAAGCACAGAAGAGTCCAATGGCAAGTGCTTCTTCGCCTACCCATCCTTCTCCAAGATGACCGATGTTCTCTACGTCGGACTTATTGTTATCAAGTAGGAAGATAGCATGTTCTGCCAATTCACTCATACGAACCACATCATTGTGATAATTGCCGTATATCTCGCGGATAGCATCTACACCCTCCATAATATATTCCTTCATTGAAGAAACCGAGGGCTGGAGGTCATTTGCTAACCGGTAGATAACGTGGGACATCAAAGCAGCAGAAATGAAACCTAATGGATGCTGATGGGTGATTTCTGCGGCATCACCCGCCAGTTTATCCGCATCTTCAATACTCATTCTGTTATCCACTACAGCATAGAGGGGAATGGGAGCTACACGCATCACACCTCCACATCCCTTACTATTATTCATAGGATCACGTCCTTTCTTGATTGCGTCAAGCGAGGAAATACAAGTATTTCCTGGTGCACGACGGCAATTCAGTTCTGCCATATCTCGTATCCAACACTCTGCCTTGCCTTTATGCTGACCCGTCTGTGTTTCAAGCCACTCCAGATAAGCACGGCAGATTGCAAATTTTGGTTTAATTCCCAACCTTGGAGTATTCAGCAAGCCATTGGCTGTGAATAGTGTCATCTGCGTGTCGTCTGAAACTACAGCCTTTCCGCTCTGTCTGTCCTCACTTAAACAAGGTTGTTTGGTCTTGAGTCGAGTAATGCCTCGCTCTCCGTATCTGTTTATGATTTCAACATAGGAATTAAACTCTACAGGATAACCCAATGCGTCACCAATAGCACCACCAATCAGTGAACCCCTGATTCTGTCTTGTAATGTATTCATAACTTTTCAACTTTATCACACCCCAAACAATTTACAATAATCTATTTCTAATAACCTCTTCGGCTTCTTTACGAAGTATCTCAAGTTTCTTATAATCATCTACCCATTGAAACTTAACCAGCACATGTCCCTCTGTATCTATAAAACCATAGATTTCAATTTCTTCGTCCGCGGTCATACTGTAGCCGTCATCATCCATACAGTAGCGTCCATCAGGATTAAGCTGCCAATCGACTTGTGCCACACCATTCTTGAATCCACATATAAACGATGGAAAATGAAAAGATAGCCATTGTGCCCTACAGATAGCATCCTCAGGTAATTTTTTGAGCGATTTCCAGTCAATATCATCTTCCGTCACTGTAACGAGCTTTTCACCGTCATTCATGAACTCAAAGGCGGTTTTCTTGTTGTGGTTTATCACCATCCAAGGTTTGTACCAACCCCAAAAATTCTTGTGAAGTACAGCCATGCCCTCACCCAAATCCCTATATTGATACACATCCGTCTTGTAGGTGTCCGTCTGTAGCAACTCATAGAGTTTTTCTTCTAAACTCTTGTCACCAGTCATTTTACTCAGTTTCTTGTATATGCTCATTGTTACCTTTTTCTTTTTATCATGATATTTATCAATTCCACACCAGAAAATCGTATTCGATTCCTTTTTCCTCTCACCATTTCCTAATGTAGAAGTCGGCACTGCCTTTATGAGTGTGGAAACGCTCATAGATGGCAGCAACCAAATTCTTTCCGTTTTTGGTGCCAGTACAGAGCATCAGTTTCTTCGTGTTCTCCTCGTTCCAGATGTAGTTGTGTTCCACCCTGCCATGACGGTTATATTCATAGTCCATCTCACTACCCCAGTAGTAATGGTTCATGCCGCACTGTCCGTCATCATATACGAAGTCGAGAAGGTTGCCGACTTTACCTTCTACTTCATGTAGCACCACCTCATAGTGCTCATGTTTAGGCTTATACCCATAGTATTTCTTGTGTCCCATCTGTGCTACTCTGTTATCAGTTCGTATGGTGTGTATTCTGGAAACCAGCGGTCGAGAATGTCATCCACCTTGCGCTCCATTTCCGGTGTGATATGCCTGCACACCTTCTGGTACGCTACGGAAATCGAGGCTATCTCGTCAAACCATCCGATGATGGGTAGCCGCTTCGCGTCGAGAATGTCAATGGGAAACACGATGTACGACAGTGCCGAGAAAATCAGTAGCTTGTCCGACTTCGGTGTTTCTTTGCTCTTCATCACATAGTACAACAACAGCATTGGCCGCGTTGTCGTTCTTCCTGCCTTACGTGCAAACGTGCTCAGCCTGTCCCAAAGCTCTGTGTAATTGATAATACTTGTACTGCTCATAGTCTCTATTATTTACTTGTTTGTAGGTATAGAGGGAATGAGCAGTACAAATCTATCAATTGATATTCTCTAATCCTATGTCGCTGAGTTAAGTTTCCGCTTGGCATTATTCAGTTCGTCCACGGCGTGGTTGTAACGTGACTTAGCCTCGTTTAATTTTGAAACAGCATGTGCATAGTCACCATTAGCCCGATGTTCTTTGGTGTCGTTAAGACTAACTTTCGACTCCCAGTTGCTCACATCGTTTCTTCTTGCATTTACTTCACTTTGTGCACGGTCAACATCACTTCTCATCTTACTGATTTCTGCATCTGAGTATTTAAGCCCAAATAAGATTTGTGATAGGTCATCGTTCTCTTCTTTATGATCCTCCTCCGTTATTCCCAAAGGATGCTCTTCACCTGTTTTTGGCGTTATCAGGTTATCGGCGGCTTCTCTACATTGTGCGATGGTTGCTTCTTCCTCAATCAGATGTGCGTTAAAGCGTTCTAAACAGCCTTCAAAAGTTACAGGAACATGGCGTGCTTGCATTTCATGCGCTATATCTTTACCATATTCTATGAAGTCTGCACGAAGAGAGCCTGTAGGATGGCTTGAAGTGCCCTGTGTACTTCCCAATGCTTCTTCAAAATTATTGGTGTCTATCCCTTTCATTCCTGCATGAATACCTGCAAAGAAATCACAAGCTAATTCATGCTCCCATGGATCAAGATCTTGGTATGATTGCAATGCTCTGTGGGCACATTCGTGTGTATATACCAATGTCAGAGAGTCTTCGCCTTGAATTCCCAATTCCATAAGTTCTTTCCTATTGAAACCAAATACATCATCGAATGGCGTTCCAGGATCATTTGGCCAGACGCAAGAACCTGCAGAATTAATAATGGGTACTTCGGGCAGATGGAAGAACTTACAAGCTCGATCAACGGCACTTGCTACCATTTCGTCAGGCAATATAAAGTCATTTGTCGCCTGAATTTCAGCATTGACCTCCTGCATCAAGTGGTCAAATGCAACATCTCCTGTATGGTGGAAATCAATAGTTTCTGTCATATATAAATCCCTTTCTACTTATTGTTCAAATGTTTTTACTACTTTTGTTACCATAATGAAATTGTTATTTGCTTTATAGAGATGACAAATATACAAAATCTATCAGTGGCTAAACCATAAATATAAAAGATAAATATCAACAAGTATTACATTGGCTAATAAAAAATAGGTAATGTATGACATGCTTTCTACTTTTTGTGTAAAGTTATGTACTACAATATTTGGATTTCCCTTTATGTTTTTTACGGTTTCGTCTGCTAATGTAATCTGCCGCTTCAATTCTTGGAGGATTGTAGATGCGTTGCTTTTGGCATTGACAAAATCATTCTTTTGACTAATCAATTTAGACAACTTGTCATTTAGAGATTTGTCAACATCTTGGTATGCTCTAATTTCACTACTCAGTTGACTCTCTATTTTTTGACACTCTTCTTTTATGTTCGAAGAAAGCGCATCAAACAATTGCGTTAACTCTTTTTTTTCACTATCTATTCTGTCCTTAGAACTGAGCGCTTTCTGGACAGACTCATTCATTGATTTTATAGACATTTCCGTCTTTTGTTCAAAAGCAGACATTTTTGACTTTAAGCTACTCTCAATAGAGTTCAACTTTTGATTGACAAAAGACAAATCTGCCTTTGCGGCCAAATCAGATGAGTCTGGAACGTAAGAATAATCAGCACTCAAATTTCTTACATTCTCATTGAATGAACTTAATGACCAACTAATATTTGATACAACTCGTTGTGACATATTATTTCGTTATTTTTTTTTCCCAATCTGTTAATACTGAATCCATTGTTTTTCGCCAACGTGTCATCGTTAGCGGAAAGTTATTCCACAAAGAGTCATCAGAAAAGAATTGTCTTAGTGGTAAGAAATTACACTCTCTTAAACAGAAATCTCTTATAGATTGTTGTGGATTTTTATGTTTACTACAGTAAAACTCAATATCCTCTTTGTAATTATTTCGTTTATCTTCACTCTCACTCAAAAATTGTTCGGATGCAAACCAAAACCAAATAAGATTCGTTTGCCATATTTCTATATTATGTATAGGCACTGGCTTCAAACCTTGCTCATGTATTTTTTCAATGTTTTTCTTAGCTATATTATCATTGAAAGTGCTTTTTGGTCTCCAAGAATCCCCCATGTGATCTCTGCAATTCATAATAACATAAAAAGGGATGTGGTAATTTCTCAACAAACTAAGGATATTAAGTTCAGTTTTGCTTATGCCTTTATTTTCAATTATTAAAACAGCTATATCTATATCTAACAATGAATTTGTTGCCATCGATGTGTCTTCCTCATTTGCGTTAAAACCTGGAGTGTCGATAATGTTTATGTTGTTCAAAATCGGTTTCCACAACGAGACTTCAATCTGTTTTGTTTCTTTGGGATAGGAATCGCAAGAAAGAAAATATGAAAGTCCAGATTGCCTTGTTTGATTATTGCTGGAGATATAAGATACATTTTGTACTTCACCGTATTTGTAGATGGTGTTTATGGAGGTTACGGATAGGCCATAACCTCCAGTTTTTGCCACCATGTCATCTAAAAGGCAGTTTACAAAAGTGGATTTCCCATTTTGGAATCCGCCTAAGATTCCTAAATTTATTCTGTTAAATCTACCCATTTATTACCGATTTTATGAAATTGTTAATCTTAACAGTAAGAGGGTGTACATACATTTCCCTTTGTTGTTTGGTTTCTGCCGCAATTCTTTCCAGTTCTTCACGCGCTCCAGCAAACTCTCGTTCTGCCTGTCTGATGTCATCTTCAAGCTTATTTGCTTTTTCTGAGAGTTGAATCTTGTAATATTGTCTATATTGATTTACAAACTGATTAGGAACATTAACAAGCCCATTATTTCCCCAAAGAGCTTTCTCCCTGAATTCAGTGTCAGCAAAAGTACTGAAAATATTAGATTGAATGGCATCATATAATTTTTGCTCTTTTTTGCTCAACTCGTCTCTTGATGTTTTTTCCTCTTCATCACTACCTCCAGAGAAAGAAACAATTAACTGAACTATCAACCCAACAATAATTAGCAAACCTCCTGTAAGAACACCGTCAAGTACCCATACAGTAACAATATTGGCAATCATTCCGATTATAATTCTCAACAAGTCCGATATAGTATCAGCAACGACAAAATCTCCAATTGCTTCTGTAGTATCTAAGGAAACATTGGGGGATGGTAAATCAGCCAATGTAGAAGTTGTACAATCTATATCATAACCTTTCAGTTCAGGACATACACTTATTACATTTGCCCATTTCTGATTGATAGCATCCTTAATTCTCTCTAATTCAGGCATGAAGTACATTTCAAAGTCAGCTGACTTGCCACTCTTTAATTGCCCAATCCAAGTACTCATCTTTCCGTTAAGCACTTCTTCTATTACATTTTTGAAAATAGGCTTAATTGCATCTTTTATTTTTTGTTGCTGTTTGTCTGCAGCGTCATTCCTGTCAAAGAACTTATCAGTTTTATATTTTATAGCTGCCATATAAACATCTCCAGACCTCATTGCGGGAAGAAGTGCAACAGAGCATTTCAATGCTATTCTGTTCACCGTCTCAGAATCCTGAAATATGAACATAAAGGCATTGTTGACAATAGGAGTTAATACATTTTTGGGGAAAGACTTTCTTAATATTTCTTTAGTGTCAGTTACAAATTGGTTATAGATAGCTTTTCTTCTTTGGAATTCTGCCTGTCGTTCTGCTGCTGTTTTTTGAGCATCTTCTTCTTTCTGTTTTAGCCTTTCTTCAAAGGACACAATTGCATCATAGGCTTTGTTCGCTCCATTTTCAATAAGAATAGAGTACGCCTTGTTTTCTATAATAAATTCTTCAATTTCAGAAAACAGTGATTGTTGTCCGCTTCTTTCAAGTACCAAAGCGGCACTATCACTATTTAATATTGCAACACCCCTAAGTTCCCTGTCACGGATAGTATTACCAACAGATTGAACCATTTCAACCCATATGTCATTGACAGACATATCACAAAAACCAAATTTTTCAGCAATGGTATTGAATCGGTTGATGGTATGCTTGTCCATTCCACCAGCTAAATACCCGATTCCAAATTGGCCTAAATAGAATAAAAGGGCATTATATATTTTAATATTGTCTACGTTAAATCCCAAACCTTTCAAAGCGGATATATCTTTAGGCATAAAATTCCTTGTAACCGCTTCATTCTGCTTTTGGTTAATAGTGAAAAATATATTATTGATGCTTGGATTGTCTGATTTAATTTCCCTTAATGCCTTTTTGTCACCGTCAGTCATTTGCTTCTCACCACCAAGGAGATACAAGATGGCATCTCCTTCTGGAATCGTTTCCTGAGCCACCTTGGTATCCCATGCACTTGCAAATAGACCAGGACAATCAACTATAGAACACCCCAAACGTTCTAATTGTCTTGAATGGATGTGACAATCAACCTTTGCAATAAATGCAAAGAGAACATCTTCTGGTTTGAACATCTTGGCACCACGTTTGCCATTTTCCCAATTTTCATCCCAACTCTCTGGAAAAACAATAAGCTTTGAAACATCTTCAATGCTTGTCTTCGTTTTTTTGCTCTGTTGAACAATAACGGGATTATTAAAGAAAGTCAGTATAAGTTCGGCTATCTTGACAATTTCCAATTGGTCATCATAATCCTTTGCGTTCTGATTCCTCTCCAAGAAATTCCATTCTTGTTCAATGGCGTTTCGCATCAATTGAAGATGCTTTGAATTTCTGAAATCAAGGTGTGTACTGGGGGTAAAAATCTCATTTTCAGAAAGGCCAAGGTCCTCTTTAGTTATTCTTTTCGCGAAAATAGACTGAATGCCAAGTATAAGTTCAGCAGATGTCTTCCAATGAATCTCAGCATATTCCTCTTCATTGCTTGAAAGATTTGTTGCGGTTATCTTACAAGCAGAAGTCTTAGTTAATGCACCACGTGGACTTATCTCACGTCCTCCGCACAACGCATCAAAAGTAGTGGACTTTCCTCCTTGGAACTCGCCTATGAGAATCAAACTATACTGATTCTCTAGGCACTTTTTGCGGATACGCAAGAACTCTCTTTGCGTGTCCTCTGGTAAATATGGAAGTTTTAGTGTGTCATTAAGTAGTTTCAAAAGTTCGTCACGTTTGACACTATACAAATTGCCATCCATTTTAATTCTTTTCTTATCCATAACCTTTGATATTTTTGTTGAGTTTGTTTTTATTGATTTTGAAAGTAATGCAAGTATTTTATAATCTTCTGGTTCAAACAGTTTTTCCATTGTCAATACTGAACTAAGCGACATGGATTTTTTGTATTCAAGTCCTCTCAACTTGCACAGTTTATTCAAAATAGAAAAAAGTCTATCATTGTATGTATCGATTTCGAGAACATTTACAAGACTATACAGGTAAAGTAATTCTTCAAAGCAATTAGCTTCATCCATTTTATCTACCCCATAATTATCTGCCGAAATTAGCAACTCAATATATTGAGAAATACATTCATGCTTACTTACGTCGTTGAGTTCAATGGCATTGCTTTCTATTATGTTTGGGAAAATGGGGCTTTCTTTATAATAGTTCCAGTAGTATTGATCAGCAAACAAACTAATAAAAGCAGCAAGTGATGAAGTTAATTCGTCAAGGATCATACCCTTCTCGTCCTCCGAATAACTATGGTTTGGCATGTAATTGCATTTCAAACCATATGGTATAAAAATGCTATTATCCTCAAATTCTTGCTTAGATCCTATTCCCCAGCACCAGAACATAAACTGTAATCCGTCTTCTTTTGTGATGATTGGAGAGATAACAAGAGTGGGAAGTGTAGCTAATTCGGATTTCAAATTTGAGATAGACGAGCGAGCATCTTTTATTGTGTCTTTCCATCCTCCTTGATAAAATAGAATAGGATGAGCCGATCCAATATTCCAATAGCGACAAAAATACTCACTTAACCTTTCTTCCAATTCGGGAAACACTTTCACATTAAATTGTGTATCGGTGCAATTAGTGAGAATGCAATGCATAGAGACTTTATCTGTGTTACCAGACGGTACATCCTTTGCAAATGGAAGTGATTCGTTTTTCATTACGAATGGAGGCACCAGAAGGGGAAAATTCTTCAAGGTCTCAGAATATGCAATTAAATCAAGATCGGAATAGAAACTGTTCTGTATCTGTTCTAACCTGTCCTTTTGCATCTGCGTTTCAATTTCCCTTTGCAACGCACATAGTCGGTTGAATTCATCACGTGCTCTTTCAATTCCTTCGCGAGTTGCCTTTTCTTCAAATGCCTGTTGAGCAACAGCAACATCGCTCGACAATTTGCATTGCCGCTTTGAATTGATGTATCCAGCGGCCAGTTGCAATCCTATAACTCCTAATGTTACTGACATATCATTATTGTGCTAAGAGTTCTCTACTTGTGGTTAATGAAGATTGTATTGCTTTCAATTCCATATCAGAACAGAGTTGCATGAATTCCTCAGACGTATTGACCGTTTGTTCTAATAAACGATATTGTCTGCCTAAGAATTCTGAAATTTGTCTGTTCCTAAGAATTTCCGGCTTAATATGTGTTGGATATACGGCAGGCTTCTGATATTCTAACACCATATAGTTGTCTCTAACGACTCCTGCTACTGCCTCTATTGAATGCATAATCTCTGGTACATCTGCTTTTTCCAGTGAATAAGGAAAAGATACCGCTTTATCCAACATCATTGCCCCGACACCTCTGTTGAAAGACCATGTGGCAAACTCCAAATGATAAGTGCTCTTTGTCTTATAAGGATAGATTACAAGAGTGGGAATACCTTGCATGATATAGTTAATGTTGAGTGATTCGGCCATAGGACTTTGGCACTTGTCTCTCCATGCAGCATGCTCAATAGAGAGGTTGGGAATACCCACTTTCGCCAGTTGGCTACAGAAATTCTCATAGCAACCATTCTGCTTCGTGTACGAGTTTACATCGGTTTTGGCTATGAGTACTTTCATTGGAATAATACCGTTCTGTTTCAAAATATCCTTCTGCCATTTCATTACAGTATGTACGTCAATGTTCAAAGGCCAACAGTTTTCGCAGAAATATTGAAATTCCACCTTGTTTTTACGTTTCTCATTCAGCTCTTGCACCATGAAAACTTGATGTTTTCTACCAAGTTCATAAGACTCTCTGCGAAAATCAAGCTGCGCATTAAGCCTTTCTTCGGAGAAATCGTTTCTCAGTTGCTGCATCCTTTCTTTGAATGCAATACTATCATCTAACAATTCCTGTTGGTGCTGCCGCCCCAATTCTCCAAATCCAAGCGAACTAATGGCACTTGTAACGAAGAATGGAGAACAGCCGCATTCTGTCATATGTTGTAATAAATGCTCAACCATATTTAGTAATCGTTTAAATTCAAATCGCTGATTGTATTGTTATAGTTGCTAATGTCATCTTCTATTGATTCCACGCCAACAATCGTTTCATTAATGGAAGGTACAGATATGTTTTCCTGAACTTCAATTTTAGTTTGCTGGTCAATAGCCGTTTCTGTCACAACCGGCGGTAGCCCCAGCTCCCAGAATCCGAAGTCGCCTTTGTTAAGTTCCCAGTCGAAGTTGCTCCCGAAGGAAACGCTGTCACTGGCTATCTCGCAGGCTTCTGATAGCATAGAGTCGCCATTGAGTGCGTTTTCTATCAGTGCGTTTTCGCTTTCTGTTGTGTTACCATCGATATATGCGGCCAACAGCTCGTCGGAGATAGCGCTATCCATAAAATCACTATTTAAAATGTTGTTGAAGTCTTTCATACATAGTCCTCCTTTCTGCCCATCACGAGGCGAAGCTGCACCAAAGCGCGACGATGAATGTTATACAAGTTGTCTACTGTCACGTTCATTTCTTCTGCTAAGAGCTCGGGGCGGACATCTTGCAAGTCCAATATCTCGATGACTTTGCGGTAACGCTCGTTAGGCATTTTCTTAAGTGCCTCACGGATATCTATACGTTGATCAAGAGACAGGACAGTGCTGTGAATACGCCCTCCTTGATTGTTTAGAGAGGTTGATACTGGTGAATCTATCAGTTGAGCACGTTTGGCGATGAAAAATCTCACCGAGATCACGCTGACATATGTCATAAGGGTGCTGCGGAACTGAAATTTGCGGAACACCTGCCAGTCATTATGGGCTATAAAAAGATAGAGTTCACTGACAAGTTCGCGCTTGTCGATATTTCCATCAAATACGTTCATCATAATATAGGCAAGAAGTCCAGAGCATTTCTTCGTGAAGAAATACTTTATCAATGGCTTGTCGTTGTTCAGAATGCCATCGACGAGTTCGTGGTCATCTAAAAGGTCGTAGTCCATTAACTTCCATTAGGTTTTAAATTAAAATGCGCAGACTGAATCCACGCGCCACCAAGGTTTACCACAACCTAAACATGCCATAGAAACGTCTGCGCACTATAGCGCGACGCTCTTGCATGTTTTTGGCTGGCTCTACTCATTTGAGGTGGTAATTCGGTGGCGTAGGAGCCAATCTTTCTTTTTGAAATCTCATACGAGAAATCGGGTGTAAAGTTACGAAAAAATAAGGAAATAAGAAGAACTAATATATCAAAAAGTCGCGATTTGCGCTGTTTTTTTATAATTTTTTATGCCAAATCGCCAGAAAATCGCACAAATATGGGGATTTGTGTAATATATAAATCATAGATGTAATATGCGGAACTCCGCATTATGCATCTTTTGTATCTCACGGGTTAACTTACCGTAGTGAACAGCCTGTATTGCTTTGTTGATGATGCCATGACCAACGGCAATAACTACTTTATCTTGATAATTACTGGTAGTCCAATCTATGAACTGCTTAGCTCGTGAGAGTAATGTATCCATTGTCTCAACATTGTCAGGCATCGGCAAGCCTTTGAGGTCAGGAATGTATCTTCCCGTATAATCGCCCCAGTCACGTTCTCGGAGCAATGTGGTCGTTTGTATTGGAAGTTGGAAGTGACTTGCAAGAATCTTTGATGAATCGAATGCACGTTTCAAGTCACTGGAAACAATCGCGTCGAAATGAATGTCAGATAAAGGAACCGCAAGTTCCTCTATCTGGGCAATTCCTGCAGGAGTTAATTCGCCTTGCCGTTGTCCCTGCATAATCTTGGCTACGTTATCAAAAGTCTCACCGTGTCGTACAAGATAAACTGTAGTCATATGCTAATCCATAATCGCAATAAGGTGCATGGTAATAGTATTGGGCTCTCCATCTACCTCATTTTCATGCAGCGTCCATGCGATTTCAATACCGTCATTGGCTTGTAGAAAGTCTGACATTGCATCAAAATCGTCAATCATAAACCTGGCTCCAGGTGCTGCCAAAAGTGTGAAGAAATAATAGACAGGTTGCTTTCCAAGTTCTTCTATTTCTGGTATAATCTGTTCAAGCAATAGACGTGAGCGATTCGCCCCATAATATGAGGGTTCATTTGTTGAAGCTTCAAAATGATAAGCAAACTGACGGTCTTTCATCAATGATTCGAAACGTGCGGTTCTATCGTTGATGTCAAGTTCCTTCAGATTCTTGTACTGATACCGCTCTATCAGGGCTAATCCCTTTTCTTTTGTTATTAGTTCCATAATGCCTCTTTATTCATGATAGATTAGTATGCCCGAATAGTTATCCTTTGAGAACTTTTCACAGAGGAATTGTATTACGTCTGCTACATCCTCAGGCGACTTGTCTACCATAGAACGAAGAGTTAAGAGGTCGGGCACAATGAATTGGCACACTCCGTCGGTACAGAGAAAGATTTTATCACCAGTTTGCAACTTAAAGTGATGCATTTCAACGTCAGCCTTCTCCTGTTGATAAGAAAAGAAACTACGATCGATGAAGTCACCCCATACACTATGATTCACATGATCTTTGGTCTGATAGACAACTTTGTCATTTGAACGGATGAAGTAAGCACGACTATCGCCGGCATGGGCTATGAAAAGTTGATCATCAACAATAGCAGCAAGTACCATAGTTGTCCCCATTTCCACATGGTTGAGCGCATCAGCTTTCGCATCAAGAGCCTTTGATGCTTCTTTGAAAGCATCTCTCAAAACAGCTTCAATGTCACCATTTGTTGATACTTTCTGCCAGTAGTCGCAGATAGCTTCGCATACAACACGGCTTGCGACTTCGCCCATTGCATGGCCACCCATTCCGTCGCATACCACAAAGAGGTAAAGACCTTCGTCTGGTGCTGAAACAACTTGGCAGAAGTCTTCGTTTTCCCTGCGGACTCCAGCCTCTGAGAACGTGGTATGTCTTATTTTCATAAGTTTCAAACTCTTTTTAGATAATAGTGAGGTTTTTATGGGCGACAATCTATCACTAAGAAAAATTAAAGTACATACTGTGTGGTAGAAAATATTGTGCCTCCTATCTTGTTTATTACGTTCCTTGGCGGTGGCACCCTCCTGGAAGTTCAGCCCTCTGAGGATGGCATTCTTGCCGAAACGCTCAGCCCTTTGAAATTTCCGTATGAGTAATAATCGGCTTACCACAGTGAGGACATTTTTGAGTATTTCCTCCGTCCTTGCTATCGCTGTATTTTTTCACAACGTCTTCTGGAGAGACCAAAAGTTCCCAGACCTCTACCTCAAGTGCCGAAGCTATCTTTTCCAATGTTGTATAAGATGGTTTACCTGACAATATTTGCGACAATCCTATGGGAGTCATACCAAGCTTTTCTGCAAACTCCTTCTGTGTAATTCCTTTTATTTTAAGTAGCTCTTTTACCCTCATATTTGTTCTTCTTTATTCTTTTTTCTGCAAAGGTAAGCGAAAATAATAATATTAAAGCATTTGGTTTAATAAATATTGTTAAATTAAAGTATATTATTGTATAATTGTTTGTGTAATTAAAGTTTTTGCTTTAACTTTGCATCAAAAATAAAAACAAATACTATAATAATATGACACTATACAGAGAACTTAAGAATTATGAGAAGGCGAGGGCAAAGAGTCAGCCGCGCAAACGTACCATTGAGGAAAAGTGGGCATACTGGTATTTGCCTATGAGTATGAGAAGGCATATCTTTAAAAACCATGCGATAGCTTTTGAGGGTGAGAGCGCATATTATCCAGACCTTGTAATGTTTGACGAAAAAATTATTATCGAAATCGATGGTGGATATCATGATGAAGAAAATCAACTGTCGTTTGATGAGTATCGTGACAATGTATTCTGCGCCAATGATTTCAGTATAATAAGAATCAAGAACGAAGACACCTGTGTCAACGTGGCCTTTTGGGAAAGATTAATCGAGTCCCTTTCTAAAATCGAACCTTTAGGATGTCGATCTACACTCACCGGATATATCAATGAATTGAAAGCAATGCGTGATGCAGAGATACGTAGTTGGACATCTCTGGACTATCTTCCTGAAATAAATCTAACAAACATTCACAGGCACAAGAGAATCCTAAACCTATATGAGTTGGTCTCTTAAAATACATTGCTACAATTCTGGAGCACCAACGTAATATAACTATTCTGATTTGATAGATGTATCGAGGTTACTGAAAAAAGGACTCCTATTGGAGCCCCTTTTTCTTCTTACCATCCCAATCAGTAAAATCAGTAATATGACTGGCACCTCCACCTTGGCCACCTGTTGACTGCTGCAATAGGAACGGGCTTAACGGATGAACCTTGTTAGCAATCTCCATCACCTCCTTGGCTGTACTCTGGATCCAGCCACTCCATGTACGGTTGTCATCAAACTCACGCTGTGCGAGACTCATCAGAGACTGCGCAGCATCCTGACGACTGAGAGGCGATGCTGATAGAGCATTCTCAACATCAATAGCCTGACGAGACGTGAACTGTTTGGCACTTGCATTTGTGGTGCGCTCCACAATGACCTTCAAAGCTGCTGGAACCTGAGGCCATAAAGACGATATTACAGCATCTCGTGTTGAAAGTTGCTTGTCCTTACGTTCCACCATGCCAGATTTGTCTTCATTCTTGATGTGTTGTTCTGCCGCAGCTGCATGGGCTTTGATCTTATCATACTCTTTGGTGGCGTTAGCCGCCAAGATTTTACTATTGGCCAACACCTGCTCAAACTGACTCATGCATTTCTGCAGTTGTGCTTCTGCTACTGCCAGTTTACCACTCTTATCTGCAAGCTTTTCTTCCATCAGATGGATTTCTTGTTGGAGTTTTCTTTCCTGACTCTTCATCTGGTCAAGTGAGACTTCTCCTGCCCGTACCTTATCTGCCAACTCCGTTCTCTGTTTTTTGAGTTGTCGTATCTGGTCCTCCAAGTTGTTGACCATCGATGTTAGACCCTTTACGCGCGTCTCAGCCTGCTTCAGTGCTTGACTGACCAGATCAAATTCATGCTTCGCATTTTTAAGTTCCAGGCTCACGGCATTCAGCTCATCTTTCTTGGCTGTAAGTTCATGATTCTTACCTGCTAACTCTTCCTCTGTTTTCTTTACATTCTTTTTAAGGTCATCTTCTAATCGGTGAAGCAGACGTAGCTGCTGATGAGTAAGGTATGGGAGGCCTGTGTCCGCTTTGGGTTCGCCACGTTCCATGTCGAGGGAAATGGCAATGATGGTCTGCATCTCGGACATTTTCTCTGAGTTGAGCTTGATCGTCTTACCCGTTTCTTTGTTGAGGAAGTCGACGACAACATGCGCATGATAATTCATCTCGCGCTCGCCTGTATCTTCATTAAGGTGACCTTCGTCCTTATGAATGTCAATGCGCAGGACGGATAGCCCGTGACGCTCCAACCATTTCTTCAGATAATCGAAGTCTTTGATGGTAGTGTCCTTCTTTATTGGGACAGCCATCTCACGTATCGGCGACCACCCCGAAACCTTCCTTGTCTTGCCAGTTTTCTTGTTAGTAATCGTCTTCTCTTCCAGACAAGGCTTTTGTCCGAATTTCTCCATATAGAGATGCTTCATCTCATCAAAAATCTGAGCGACGGTCTTCCCACGGTATCGCTCGTCAAGATTTACAAAGGATTCATTGTCCTTTGACAGTTCCTCGAAGAAGTAGAGTTTAAACCCTGCTTTCTTCACACTTTCCAGATACTCTGGACGTCTCTCGTTGTGCGCTTCTACGCTGCCAACGTTGCATGGCCTGAAGTGGCCACCTGTTTTTACATTTCTGTCCATAACAATTAAATTTGTGGAGCTTGCTCCGTTATACAATAAGATGGTTTACATCCACCCTCGGAGAGCGCATCACCCCCCGTCGATTATGGCGTAGGGGGTATAGTGCGCTATATTCCCTTGTGTGGAATTATTGCTGCGAAGTTACAATGCATGGGGGGATTTGAGGTTCTTGAAAAATTTTATTTCTTATATTAACGTTTTAACGACTTAGACGGTTGGGGAATAGATGAAATGCAAGGGTTCGGGATGCTTTTCCCGAAGCGTCCAGCACATTGGAACGAAATGAAAATGAAGTGGTAAACGGGCTGCTCGTCAGAGCCGTCATGCGGAGTTTATGGAGCATGTAATGCCCCCCCTGTTATGCACCTGAAATAACGTCAGTACATTGATAGTAAGTATTGGTAATGAAGAATACTGCCTACAGGAAGATAATGTAAAGAATTTTTACGCATTATCATCACTCTCAACTTAAAGCTATGACTGCCGTGTTAGTCGTGAAAACGTTAATATAAGGCTTTTTCTTTTTTTATTCATGCTGTATAGGTATTATTATGTATCTTTGCTCCGTCTTCTTAAAATATAAATAGGTATGATAAACTTAAATTTAAATGGAATCAAAGGCAGCGAGATTCTCAGAATCCAGGCTGCTGTGTTGGACGCGATGGAAAGAGCAAACTTCCATCCAGAACAAATTAGCACTGAACTCAGTGTAGGTAAGAATGAAAACGAGTGGCTGATGGTATTCTCCAAAGAGACGGCGGCATTAACTGATTTGCAAAAAGTCATTCAGGAGCTTGGTAGGAGTTTCAATTTCGAGATTCTAAGCACCGGAAAGAAAACGCTGTTTCTGAGACTCGTCGGCAAGATTGATGACTACAAGAGACTCTTGCAAAAATCACAACAAGTCAATCCTGTCAGACCTCTGTACTCTGGTACGTCTGGCACGTCGGTTCAGCCACGTTAGTTCTTACAACATCCTCTGTTATTATGAATGTCGGGCGTAAATAATCTTCATGCCCGACATTCATCTACTCCACTCCCTCCATCAGTACTGCAATGGCGCGTTCCAGTGCTTGGTTGACAGTCAGACCGTCACGTCGTGCGTCCTCAAACTCATGTTCAGCCAGTTCTGCACGGGAGTCGATGAAGTCATCGACATCCTTCCGGGGGTCATCGGTATCGACCAGATACTTCTTCAAGTACAGGCGATAGTAAGATAAATCTTTGCTCATAGCAGCGTCATTCAAATTCTTTTGATGGCACCCCCTCCACGAGGTCAGCAACCTCTTTCATTTTTCGAGAAGCTTCTGAAATAACCTCCATTACATGAAGTTTCTCAGGGAAGGCCGGTAAACCACCTACTATACACAAGATATCCTTCAGGTTTTCCGCTGTATTGTTCAGGGAAAACTGTTGTTCCTTCAACTGTTCCATATCGGTAATCGTTATTAGTCAGGGATTCCATAAATGACCGTAACGGTGGCGCCAGTACTATGCAGTATAACTGCTATGGTCCTACCGCCAATCGTACCGTTGCTGGAATATACGGTATCGCCCTTTTGACTGCTTGCGTCATCTTTCGTAAGCGTCATGTTGTAGCGCTTCTCAATCTCTGAGATGATGTAGTTCACGTTACTGGTGATGTAAGTCACAGTAACCATCGATAGGCCGTGCCTACTGCCAAGGAATGCGTAAGTGACAGTCGTAGTATTCTTTTTGTTGGAATACATCAGGGCGTAGTCGTTGCTTGTTTCGACAAGATCCAAGCCTGACATGTACGCTTTCACATGGTCGGTGTTGGATCCCCAGTCAAAGCAGGGTTCGTAGTACGTCACGGAGCCAGTCACCTCCTGTCCGGGCAGGTCATCGTCATCATCACCACCGCATGCTGTGAAGGTGGTACACATGCAGCCCATCAGGGCCACCATCATAAACTTAAAGATACTCTTTTTCATAATGTGTTTCGAGTCTTTGCGCCCTCAGACAGCCAGTAAGGACATGTTTCCGTTAGAGAGTGAGCTGCCGCCTAACGGCCACTCCCTTGATAGTTTTGGAAACTGAAGGACTCCCACCTTGACTGTCACTAACTACGTGACTCCGCGAAAAATGCTGAAGCTCGCGCTGTCAGCGGGTCAATGACCCCAACTCTTGGCTACCCAGCTCCTTCAAGTAGCTCGAAACCTCTTTACGCCTCACCGTTCGGTTCTTGGCGGAATACATCTGTATTCGTATGCAAAGGTACATACTTATTGGCGATTAAGCAAGTTTTTACAGCGCTTTAACTAAAATAATCATGGAAGCAGGTCAGAAATAGTGCGAAATAGTGCGAAACGAAAGTTAAGATGCAAATTTGGACGCAAATTCGGATGCAAATAAAAAAAATTTCGTACCTTTGCACCGACGAATGTGTCTCACCCTCGTTAAAATCGCCAATTGAAACATAGGGTCTATATGGAGGCACAGGCGGCAGTTCATTTACGTGGGCTGCCTATCTGTGCATATAGACGAGTGTTTGGCGATACTCTACGAGGTGTGGCAGATAGAGCAGTCCACTTTTATACAATGAATTATAAACTCGTAAGAATCGCCAAAATGAAAAAGAAAATTGCATTGCTGTCAATGGCTTTGTTTGCCATTACAAGCGTCCCGTTGCTTACCAGTTGTGGAGGTGACGATGATGACACAACCACCTCGCAAGAGGAAAGTAAAGGGATGCCCGACTATGTTGAGCCATGTTTCAACTGGGGAGCAACTTTAGAGCAGGTTAAGAGTTACATGGCAGGAAGTTCCTGGCAGTTGACCTACGACCAATACATGCTAATGTACACGAATACCAATGGAACCTGTAGCATCTCTTACATGTTCCGTGAATCAACACCTGGTCTTTATTACGACATGGTTCAGTATGTCGGATATTCAGAAAGCAAACTCAGCGACATTGTAGCCGAGACCGAGAAACGCTACAAAACAATTCTTACTAAGCAGCAGGAGAAAGTCGAAGGCAAGATCTATACTCAATATTCAGGTAATGCCACCATAAATAGCAGGAATGTTGGCATACTCGTTACTACTGATTATTCTACCCAAATAAATGTCATTATCGCAATTCCAGATTAGACTGATAATTATGAAAAGAACTATATTCTTTTTGTTGGCTGTCATGTCTATGATGGTAACAAAAGCTCATTATGTTGACAAATGTGATATTGATGTAATCAGCACTGATGGCAATGAGATAAGAGTCTTAGTGGGTGCTGTTACCATTGAAAGTAAGACAAAGAATCTCTATGTTCTAACAACCCCTGACACACTTACGATTAAAGCTGTTATCGTAAACCCCACAAGTCACTTCAGTCGTGAGTATGACTTCCATTATAAGGACATCGTTATTCCTTATACAGAAGAGAATCTGGGGAAGTTGAAAACGATATCAGACAAATACACCGAGTGGTCGAAAGCTGCAAAGGAAAATGAAGTAGGACACATGGAGAAGGACATAGACATCAGCATTGATGACTTATATGTTCATCTTTATGAGACAAATGGTAATAGGTTGACCAATGAATATATAATCTCTATTGAGAAGAAGAAATTCACTTTCAGTGTCCCTGCTACAAAAGGCAAGGAACCAATGCTGAGGATGGAATTACAAGGTAAGGATCAAAAGAAAGATAGTAAGTCTTTCGCAGGTTCTCTTTGGTTTGACAGTTGTAAAGAATTTGAGGATTTCGTGGACTTTATTCAGCAGGAGAACTTGTCAGACAAACTGGCCAACAAGACAATCGATAAGATATTCAAGTAATATGAGAAAATCTAAAAGCATTTTTATTCTGAATGTCAGTAGATTATTTGATAAAATAGGAAAATTTTATTCGAATATTAAAATTTTCCTCGCTTTTCTTTTGTATTTCAAAATTATTCCGTACTTTTGCATGCGAAATGAGAATAGTATCACATAGACGATTAGTTGAGTTCTTCAGTCAGGAAGGACATGCTGACTCAGAGGCTGCTCTTGAACGCTGGTACAACATCGCTGAGGAAGCAGAGTGGAAGAACCTTGCGGACATTAAGGCAGAATTCCCCGCCACAGACTATGTTGGCAATCAGCATTATGTTTTTAACATACGTGGCAACAAGTATCGTCTTGTGGTAGTGGTTAAGTTTACGATAGGACATATCTTTATCCGATTCGTGGGTACTCACAGCGAATATGACAAAATTGACGCTTCAACTATATAATAATAAGGTATGGGCAAGATAACAAAGGAACAGTATGAGTTTGCACTGGCAAGGATTGAAGAGCTTCTGCCTTTGGTAGATGACAATACTCCTGCCACTGATCGAAATGCAGTAGAGTTGACCATGATGTCGGATGTGGTCATCGACTATGAGAAAGAGCATTATCCTATTGGCAAGCCGACAGTTGCCCAACTGATACAACTGTCGCTTGACGAGAAGAATATGAGTCAAAAGCAACTGGCCGAGACGATAGGTGTCAGTCAGTCGCGTATCAGTGACTATGTTTCCGGGCGTGCAGAGCCGACACTCAGGATAGCCCGTATGCTGTGTGTAACACTTGGCATCACCCCTGCAGCCATGTTGGGATGCTAAAATTAAGCAAATAGTTTGGCTGTTTCATAGGAAATGCCTACTTTTGCAACAGCGTATTATATTTGTATTAGAGTATACAAAACGCAACATATTGAAAACAAAGCTAAAGGTGTTGGTTTCCAACACGTTATCTTGCAATATGGGGAGGGAACCTCACCTTCCGCAAGAAAAAAGGGAACCGTGATGGCTCCCTTCTTTTGTTTGTATAGGCTTATGACCTCCGAAAATCCTATGATCTCCGCAGATCCTTCAGCTTCTGCTTGTAGGCCTTGCGCAGCTTGCGAATAGCCTTATCCCGTATCTGGCGCACGCGCTCACGCTTCAAATCCATATCCTCTGCTATCTCAGCCATCGTCTCATGTTCCTGCATGATGCCAAAATAGGCGTTTATCACCTGACTCTCACGCTGGTTCAACGACAGCAAAGCAAACTCGATGGCATTCTCGACGGCCTCGGAGTGTACACGCTCGTCAGCCATTGGCGCATCTGGATTCACCAGCACAGACAACAGACTCGTATTCGTACGATGTCCGAGAGGCGCATCCACAGACAGCGGCTTGCTCTGCTGATGGGCCGTCGGATCACCCAGCGCATCCTTGGGCACCTGATAGAGCCCAGCCTGCTGAGAGATGGCCTTCTCAATCTGACTACGAATGTGCCCAGCAGCGAAATTCACGAACCTGACGCCTTTCTCGCCGTCGAACTTCGTGGCAGCCTTCATCAGTCCGATATTGCCTTCACTCACCAGATCCTCCATCGCCAAGCCGTTGCCTTTATACTGACGGGCTATCACCACAACAAACTTCAGATTGGCCTCCACCAGTCGTCCTAAAGCCTTATCGTCGCCTTGCTTGATCTTCCGCGAGAGTTCACGTTCCTCCTCGTTGCTGAGCAGGTTGTTGTGACCTATCTCATCCAGATACTTATTCAATGCACTATCTTCCATATTCATACATTTAATTCTGTTTGCAAATATAATGAATTTCCTCCACTTTTGCCAATGAACGGACAGAAAACCCATCTATTTTTAAGAAAAGTTTATCTTTTTGCTCTTCCTTGCCCGCGTTTGGAAAATAATTCGTAATTTTGCACCATTAATCAGAAAACAAAAGAGGATCATGGAATATATGTCACAAGAGGGCTACGACAAGCTCGTAGCCGAACTCCGTCATATGGAGAGTGTGGAACTGCCACAGGTGAGGGATGCCATCGCAGAGGCCCGCGATAAGGGTGACCTCAGCGAGAACTTCGAATACCATGCTGCCAAGCGTGAACAAGCTCGTCTGCTGGGACGCATACGATTCAAGCAGAAGGTGCTTGCCAATGCGCGAGTCATAGATATGTCGCGACTGGGTACTGACAGCGTACAGCTGCTCAGCAAGGTGGAAATGACCAACCTCACCACTAACGCCCGCATGACCTACACAATCGCCAGCCCCAATGAAGCCAATCTGCGCGAAGGCAAGATCTCCATCAAGTCGCCCATTGCCCAGGCCCTGCTGAACAAGAAAGTAGGTGATGTCGTTGAGGTACGCGTGCCGGCAGGTATGATGAAACTCCGCATCGAGAGCATCTCACTATAAGACATACCAAGGAAACTAAATCCCGCTGACTCGTAATGAATCAGCGGGATTTTTATTGGAAGTCGGGGCGACAGGACTCGAACCTGCGACATCCTGGTCCCAAACCAGGTGCGCTACCAACTGCGCTACGCCCCGAACTCTTTTAATATTTTAATTATTAAATTTTTAAATTTTTTAATTTCCTAATCTTTACTTAATGATGCCTTGCTCAACGAAGATCTTCTTCAGGGCCTTGACAGAACGCTCAACCTGTTCCTCTGTGTGTGTAGCCATCAGGGCATAACGCACGAGGGTGTCCTGTGGAGCACATGCGGGCGGAATGACGGGATTGATGAACACACCAGCCTTGAAGGCGAGAGCAGTAACAAGGAACGTCTTGTTGGCATCGCGAACGTAGAGAGGAATGATGGGGCTCTCCGTATCGCCAATCTCAAAGCCCTCCTCACGGAAACGCTTCAGAGCATAGTTCGTCACCTTCCACAGGCGCTCTATACGCTCAGGTTCGTTCTGGATGATGTGCAGAGCCTCCATAGCTGCTGCAGTAGCGGCAGGTGTGTTGGAAGCTGAGAAGATATACGAGCGGGCATTGTGGCGCAGGAAGTTGATGGTATCCCAGTCAGAGGCAATGAAACCACCAATAGAAGCAAGCGACTTCGAGAACGTACCCATAATGAGATCAACCTCATCGGTGAGTCCGAAATGATCGCACACACCCCTACCCTGACGGCCGAAGACACCGATACCGTGGGCCTCGTCGACCATAATGGAACAATTGTACTTATGCTTTAACTCGACAATCTCAGGCAACTTGGCAAGGTCACCCTCCATGGAGAACACACCATCGACAACGATCAGTTTGATGGCCTCGTAAGGCAGTCCCTGCAGCAGACGCTCAAGGTCTTCCATATCGTTGTGCTTGTAATGCAGCTGCTTGGCAAACGACAGACGGCGTCCGTCAACAATCGAGGCATGGTCGCGGTCATCGCAGATGATATAGTCGTCCTTGCCACAGACCACGGCGAGCACACCCTGATTCACAGAAAATCCTGTGGAGAAACAGAGGGCCTCATCTTTGCCGATATATTCTGCCAGTTCCTTCTCCAACTGGACATGGAGGTCGAGTGTTCCATTGAGGAAACGGCTACCGGCACATCCGGAACCGTATTTATCGAGAGCTGCCTTGGCGGCGTCGATGATACGCTGGTCACCTGTGAGACCAGTGTAGGCGTTAGAGCCGAACATCAGCACCTTGTGTCCGCCCATCTCAACTTCTGTTCCCTGTTTGCCCGTAATAGCACGGAAATAGGGATAAACATCGTCTTCCATGAACTTTTGAGGCACACGGTAGCTCTTAAATTTCTCTTCTAATTGTCCCATTCCTTTAATAGGTATATCTTGTCTTTGTTACTTTCAGCGTGCAAAGTTACACAATTTTTATCAAATCGTGCAAGTTTTTCTTAAAAAAGTTCTATTTTTCTATTTTTCTTGCATATTTAGTTGTTATATTAACCGATTTTCGTAATTTTGCACAATAATTATGAGTAAGAAGAAGATCGTTTTCATCATCAATCCGATTTCGGGCACTCACTCGAAGGACGAGATTCCCAACCTCATCGAAAAGAGGCTGGACCATGAGCTGTATGACTACGAAATCCAACTGACGGGCTATGCTGGCCACGCCACTGAGATTGCTCGCGGTTGCGCAGAGCGACTAGTGGACGTCGTGGTGGCTGTGGGTGGCGACGGCACTGTGAACGAAGTGGCACGGGCACTCACACACACACAGACAGCCCTCGGCATCATACCCTGTGGCTCAGGTAACGGACTGGCGCGACATCTCTGCATCCCGATGGACCTGAAGCAGGCGCTCGACATCATCAACGCCTGCAATATCGAGGCCTTCGACTACGGCATCATCAACGGCCTGCCCTTCTTCTGCACCTGCGGTATGGGCTTCGATGCCTTCATCTCTCTGAAGTTCGCAGAGAGCGGCAAGCGCGGCCCTATCACTTACGTGGAGAACGTGTTGAAGGAGGGGCTGAAATACCAGCCCGAGACTTACGAGGTGGAGAGCGACGACGGCAAGCACCACTATAAGGCCTTTCTCATCGCCTGTGCCAACGCCTCGCAATATGGCAACAATGCCTACATCGCCCCAGGCGCCACCATGAAAGACGGCGAAATGGACGTGATCATCATGGAACCGTTCGACACGCTCGAGGCCCCAAAGATCGCCTCAGACCTGTTTATGAAGACGCTGCCCAGCAACTCAAAGATCAAGACCTTCCGCACGAAACATCTCCATATCAGCCGCAAGCAACCGGGTGCCATCCACTACGACGGCGACCCCATCATGACCAATCCCGAGGTAGACGTACACATCGAGCCCGCAGGCATCCGCATCCTCACCGATCCGGATAAGGTGGAAGACTCAGGACAGCCCAACTTCCTGCTCAATGCCTTCAGCGACTTTTTTAATAATATTAATAATGTACGCGAGGACATCGAGAAACAAGGGCACCGTATCCAGGTAATCAACAAGGTGTTGCTGCGGAAACTGAAGAATCTGTAGGCAGATTTAGAGGTAAGAGGTAAGAGGTGAGAGGTAAGAGATGTGGCAGATCTATGTGGTGATAGTGGTCTTGGCGGGTTGTGTAGGCTATGCCGGATGGCGGATATATCAAGCGCTAACGGATGAAAATGAAGCCTGTCGAGGCTGCGCTTTAGCGGAAAAATGCACTAAGAAGCGAAAAAATCGGAAAAACATTTGGAAGTGTCAAGAAAAAGAATTACCTTTGCACCCGCATTCCGAATAAGGTGCCTTGACTTAGGTCGAGCCACCTTCGCTCAAAAGAGCTGATGCGAGCATCGCTCTTCACTCGCTTAACGGTGCCTTGGATGAGTGGCTTAGTCAACGGTCTGCAAAACCGTCTACGGCGGTTCGAATCCGCCAGGCACCTCAAAGCAAAACCCCCGCTCAATCGAGCGGGGGTTCTTTGTTTCTTATTCGTCTTCGTCAAAGAGGTGCTGAATCTCGTTGATCTCCTCCTCATCGAACCATTTCGACAGTCGCTCACGAGCCTTTTCGATGATTTCCGGATCAATACCTGTCCACACCTTTTTTAATACATAGAGCAGCACAGCGAGGTCATCAGTCAGTCCGGCGATGGGGATAGCATCGGGGATGACGTCGAGAGGACTGATCATATAGCCCAAGGCTCCGATGATGATGGCCTTGTCGGCCTTGCTCACTTTGTCGCTCTGGAGTGTATAATAGAGGATGAGCGAGGCATAGACGAGTTTGGAACCTGCACGCTTGGCGATGCGTGAAATCTTTTCAACGAAGTCCTTTTGCGTGAACTTGTTGGAGTACTTCATAAAATCGGGTAATTCCATCTTCATATTGCTTTTTGTTATTTTCGGTTTATTTGTTGATGCGGATGATTCGGATGCCGGTGTGGGAGGGATGCTGGCGGAGATACTGCCAGAGTGTCATCGGTTCCTCTACCACCTGCTTGTGAAGCTGCGAGGCATTGAGCAGATGCAGGTTGCCATTCTTCCAGACGGCGAATCCCAGATGGGCGATGTCGAGCCCGGCCTTGTTGCAGGTAATGGCGATGATGTCACCGTCTTTGACAGCCTGGCGCAACTCGGCACTCCGCCCTACCCTCGCCTTGGGGATATAACGGAACTGCTGGCCTGACACGCGCTGTTCCATCCGTCGGATTTCAGGCACGTATTCGGGATGCACCTTCAGGGCTTTATAGCTCTGTGGATGCTGGCTCATATAGTTGACGCTGACGGTCTGAATGGCGGTGAAGGGCGGATTGGGCTGCTGAATCTCTGTCACGAGGCCCGACTTGGAGTTCTCGGTGATCCACTCTGTAAAATAATGTATGCGCGAGGGATAGCCGTTGATGCGCCCACGACGATAGCGCATAGCCTGAAGGGCAGCACGATAGGCAGCATAGGTGTACTTCTTCTCATAGGCACACTTCGTGAGGGCAGTCACCGTCTCAACGAGCGTCGTGCAGTCCAACTCGCGGGTGTTCACCACCAGATGCTCCTCGTTGCCCACCTCCAAGGTATAGGCCACATAGGGCTTGCCTATAAAACTTCGTGCGAAGAACAGCGGCAGATTGGCATCAGCAGGCTGCTGGCGGGCATTCTTGAGCAGGGTGCAGATTTTGATGCTGTCCGCTGTCTCTGCATCCAGTTGCCTACCCTGCGCCATCATCGTCAGCACCAGGCACAAACCTATCATTATCGTCACACACCTTTTCACTATTTCACCTTTTTACCTTTTCACCTTTAGAACTTTCCAAGTATCCTGTCCATCGCCCAATTCACAGGCGTGGCAGAGTTGCTGGTACACGTACAGACAGACAGTCCCTGCAAGTGCTCAATCACGTTCTTAATCAACGGATACTGCACGTAGGGAGGATTGGGCACCATGATGTTCTCATCACCATCGCTGGTCTGCAGACGTATGGGATTGTAGTCAAAAACCGAGAAACTGACCTGCCCCTCAGTGCCGATGATCTCTATGCAGTCCTCGCGTGCACTCTCATGGGCCACGTAGCACCACGAGCCAGAGCCAGGCAGACCGTTCTCAAATCGGAAACAGGCACTCACGGAGTCCTCAGCATCGTAATATCCGCCACGATTAGCACAGATACCCCGCGCCTCAAGAATCACACCGAACATATCCTGTAAGAGGTCGAGCTGGTGGGGAGCCATATCGTAAAAGTAGCCACCTCCGGCAATCTCTGGCTGGAGTCGCCAAGGCAGGGGCTGGTGGTTCTTGATGGCCTCGGCATCAGCCGTGCGCAAGGGCTCGGTATAGCGTATCTGCACATTCAGGATCTTCCCTATCCTACCGCTCTTCACAATATCCTTCACCTTCTGGAAATAAGGCAGGTAACGGCGGTAGTAGGCCACGAAACAGGGAACGCCCGTCTGCTCAGAGATACGGTTGATACGGGCACAGTCGTCATAACTTGCCGCCAGAGGTTTCTCCACATAGACAGGCTTGCCAGCCTTCATCGCCATAATGGCGTATGTGGCGTGACTCGATGGCGGAGTGGCGATATAGATGGCGTTCACATCGGGATCGTCGATGAGTTCCTGGGCATCGGTGTACCATTTCTTGATGCCATGGGTGACGGCGTATGTACGGGCATGCTTTTCCGTGCGACTCATCACAGCCACAACACTAGAACCCTCCACCTCGCTGAAGGCAGGTCCGCTCTTGCGCTCCGTCACATCACCGCAACCGATGAATCCCCATTGCAATAACTTCATGTGTGCGTTACCATTTATATTTGGGTGCAAAGATACAATTTTCATTGAACATTGAACATTGAACATTGAACATTTTAATTCCGTTTTAATATTATTAACGTACTCTACCGCAAGAAAATCGACAAACGTCAATCGTAAATCACAAATAATCACTAACTTTGCACGCAAAAAACAGCAAGCAAATGGAAAAAGATAAGGAAGACATCCTTCTGAAAGACCGTAGTAGCCGTGCATGCATCAGTGCCGGATACCGTCTGTATATGTCAAATTTCAAGCGCATCTTCCGCGCCTCTTGGTTAGCGGCCATCGTCTTTGCCGCCTTGGTGAGCGTGGGAGGCACGATGATGATTCTACGTCCGCAACTGATGCTCATCGCCCTGCCTGTGACGATGATCATCGACGCCCTGTTTTTGTCATACGGCTTCTCCGTGTTGAAACAGCATCAGGAGACAGGTACCATCGGCTGGACAGCCCACTGGTATAGTTTCGACACACATATCTTCGTCCGGACTCTGAAAGCCTGGCTCAGTATGCTCGCCATCGATATCGTCATCGGTTGTCTCATCGGTATGGGGGGCATCCTGCTCGTCGGCTATCTCTCCTTGTATACAGCCATAGGCACCATCGCCCTGATATATCTGCTGGTCCTCGCGCTGATCCTGCCCATGACCTACACGAATATGCGCTACGTGCTGACAGACGGTACGGGCTATTGGAGTAACCTTTTCGGACATTACGGCAAGGGCATGCGCCGTTGGGGATTCATCTTCCTCGTAGTGTTCATGACCACCCTCATCGGATTGGTATGCTATATCTTCACTTCGTTCCCTGCCATCATCCTTTCCCTGGCAGGCAATGAGGCGAACATGGGATTCCAATATGGCGACCCCTATAACATGCCGTCGTATATAGGCTGGCTCTCGGCTCTGGTGTTCCTGTTGATCGGTTTCATCCAGGCCTATATCATCCTCTCCTTCCTGTTCCCCTTATACTATATGTACGGCTCCATCGAGGCCCACGAACAGGAGAAGAATAAATTTAACAAAGAAGCATTATGAAAAGAATACTCTTCATCGACCGCGACGGCACGCTCATCGAGGAACCTGCCGACGAGCAGATTGACGCTTTCGAGAAACTGAAGTTTGTGCCGGGCGTGTTTCGTAACCTCGCCTTCATACGCGAGAAACTCGACTTTGAGTTCGTCATGGTCAGTAATCAGGACGGACTAGGAACAGACGCGTTTCCCGAGGACACCTTCTGGCCTGTTCAGAATTTCATCCTCCAGACGCTCGCTGGCGAAGGCATCACCTTCGATGATATTCTCATAGACCCGCACTTCCCTGAGGACAATGCTCCCACTCGTAAGCCGAACACTGGCATGGTGGAGAAATACATGAATGATCCTGAGTACGACATCGCCAACTCGTATGTAATTGGCGATCGGGAGACAGATAGAAGTTTTGCTCGAAACATCGGCTGCAAGTCACTGATACTAAGCGACGAAGGAATGTCATGGAGCAAGATCGCAGAACTACTCTTTGCTGGAGAGCGCATCGCAGAGGTCTGCCGTAAAACCAAAGAGACGGACATCCATATCAAAGTGAATCTCGACGGCACAGGCAAGTGTGACATCCAGACGGGATTGGGTTTCTTCGACCACATGCTGGAACAGATTGGCAAGCACGGCATGATGGATCTCATGATCCACACCAAGGGTGACCTTGAAGTGGATGAGCACCATACGATTGAAGACACTGCCATCGCCTTAGGTGAATGTATCCTCACGGCCTTGGGCGACAAACGTGGCATCGAGCGCTATGGCTATTGTCTGCCTATGGACGACTGTTTGTGCAGCGTGGCCCTCGACTTCGGAGGCCGTCCGTGGCTTGTATGGGATGCAGCATTCAAGCGCGAGAAGATTGGCGAGATGCCTACCGAAATGTTCTTACATTTCTTCAAGAGTCTCAGCGATGCCGCGAAGATGAACCTGAACATCAAGGCCGAGGGTGAGAACGAGCACCATAAGATTGAAGGAATCTTCAAGGCACTGGCACGTTCTCTGAAGATGGCTGTCAGACGGGATATCTACCACTTTGAACTGCCCTCAACGAAGGGAATGTTATAGATTTCTTGCGAAAATTTGGCTAATTCAAAAAATAGTCGTACCTTTGCAGCCCGTTATTATAAATAAGGTATAGAAAGAAAGCAATGATTACAGTAACAAATCTGCAGATACAGTTTGGAAAGAAGGTTCTCTATAAGGACGTCAACCTGAAATTCACGAGTGGTAACATCTACGGCATCATCGGTGCCAACGGTGCGGGTAAGTCTACCCTGCTCCGTGCTATCAGCGGTGAGCTGGAACCCAATAAAGGAACGGTGGAGATGCAGCCGGGCGAACGCCTGAGCGTGCTGGAACAGGACCACTTCAAATACGACGAATTCTCCGTGATGGACACGGTGCTGATGGGTCATCAGCCACTGTGGGCTAATATGAAAGAGCGTGAAGCCCTCTATGCCAAGGCTGAGATGACCGAGGAAGACGGTGTCAGAGCCGCAGACCTCGAGATGGCCTTCGCTGAGATGAACGGCTGGGAGGCTGAGAGTGAGGCTGCACAGCTGTTGCAGAACCTTGGCGTGACTGAGGGACAGCACTACAAGCAGATGGCAGAGATCTCAAACAATGAGAAGGTACGCGTGATGCTTGCCAAAGCCCTGTTCGGACATCCCGACAACCTGCTGCTGGATGAGCCCACCAACGACCTTGACCTTGACACCGTTCAGTGGTTGGAGGAATACCTGTCGAACTTGGAGCAATGCGTGCTCGTGGTCTCTCACGACCGTCACTTCCTCGATGCCGTCTCTACACAGACTGTCGATATCGACTTCGGTAAGGTGACGCTGTTCTCTGGAAACTACTCGTTCTGGTACGAGTCTTCACAGCTGGCTTTACGTCAGGCTCAGAACCAGAAGATGAAGGCCGAGGAGAAGAAGAAGCAGTTGGAGGAGTTCATCAGAAGATTCTCTGCCAATGTGGCAAAATCCAAGCAGACCACCTCGCGTAAGAAGATGCTGGAGAAACTGAATGTGGAGGAAATCACACCTTCCACCCGTAAATATCCGGGCATCATCTTCTCGATGGAGCGTGAGCCTGGCACACAGATCCTCGAAGTGGAAGGCTTGAAGGCTGTCGATCCAGATGGAACAGTCCTCTTCGACAACGTGAACTTCACCATAGAGAAAGGTCAGAAGACTGTTTTCCTCTCGCATAATCCCAAGGCCATGACGGCTCTCTTTGAGATCATCAACGGCAACCGGGAGGCCGACGCAGGTACCTTCAAATGGGGTGTGACCATCACCACGGCCTATCTCCCACTCGACAATACGGAATTCTTCCAGAGTGAGATGAACCTTGTGGACTGGCTCTCTCAGTGGGGACCAGGTAATGAGGTGACGATGAAGTCGTTCTTGGGCCGTATGCTTTTCAAGGAGGAGGATGTGCTGAAACACGTCAACGTGCTCTCCGGAGGTGAGAAGATGCGTTGTATGATCGCCCGTATGCAGTTGAAGAATGCCAACTGCCTGATCCTCGACACGCCCACGAACCATCTGGACCTCGAGAGTATCCAGGCCTTCAACAACAACCTCATCCAGTTCAAGGGCAATATCCTCTTCGCCTCGCACGACCATGAGTTCATCAACACCGTGGCAGACCGCATCATCGAACTGACGCCAAAGGGCACCATCGACAAGCTGATGACCTACGATGACTACATCTACGACGAGGCCATCAAAGCAAAGAAAGCCGAACTCTACGCCTAATGGCACGAAATTTGCATAACGACTTGCAAAAATATTAAATTAACGCAATTATGACAGAAAAAGATATCAACATCGAAGACGGGGAGACTTTGAACGAGGCTCCCGTCGAAGACACTGACAAAGAGGCAGAAGCTTCCGAAAACTCAGAAAACTCAGAGGAATCAGAGAACTCCGAAGAACAAGACCCTCTGGAGAAGGCTCAGACAGAAATCGCAGAGCTGAAAAACCAACTGCTCTACAAGGTGGCAGAGTTTGAGAACTATCGCAAGCGCACCCTGAAGGAGCGCGCAGAACTGATTCTGAACGGCGGAGAGAAAGTCATCACTGCCATCCTTCCCATCCTCGACGATATGGAGCGTGCCATCGAGAACGGTGCGAAGACCGATGATCCCGAGGTACTCCGTGAGGGTATGAACCTGATTCACCAGAAATTCATGAAGACACTCGAATCACAGGGTGTCAGCAAGATAGACACCGAGAATGCCGACTTCGACACTGACCTTCATGAGGCCGTGGCCATGGTGCCCGGTATGGGTGACGACAAGAAAGGCAAGGTCATCGACTGTCTGCAACAGGGATACAAACTAAACGACAAAGTAATCCGCCACGCAAAAGTGGCCGTCGGCCAGTAATCATAAAGTTCAAAGCTCAAAGTTCAAAGCTCAAAGTTCAAAGCTCAAAGTTCAAAGTTCAATGGCAAAAAGAGACTACTACGAGGTGCTTGGGGTCGAGAAGACCGCCTCGGAAGACGAGATTAAGAAAGCATATCGCAAAATAGCCATCAAGTACCACCCTGACCGTAATCCGGGTGACAAGGAAGCTGAGGAGAAATTCAAGGAGGCCGCAGAGGCCTACAATGTGCTGCACGATCCGAAGACACGTCAGCAGTACGACCAGTTCGGTTTCAATGGCCCGGGCATGGGAGGCGGATTCGACTTCAGCGGCTTCGGTGGGGCATCGATGAACATGGACGACATCTTCTCCATGTTCGGAGATATCTTCGGAGGTCACGGCTTCAGTGGCTTCGGGGGTGGCGCACGTCGCCCTCAGCAGCACCGTGGCAGTGACCTGCGCCTGAAGGTAAAGCTCACACTCGAAGAGATCAACAAGGGTGTAACGAAGAAGTTCAAGGTACGTAAGGACATCCCCTGCCCTCATTGCAGCGGCTCAGGTGCCGAGGCTGGCAGTGGTAAGGAGACGTGTCCGACGTGTCATGGCCAGGGCGTCATCACCCATACCACCCAGAGCATCTTCGGCATGATGCAGCAACAGAGTGTCTGTCCGACATGTAATGGTGAGGGACAGGTGATCAAGAACAAGTGTAAGCACTGTGGCGGCACAGGTATTGAGAAAGGTGAGGAGGTCGTTGAGATCAACATTCCTGCCGGTGTGGCTGAGGGAATGGTTGTCAATGTACCTGGCAAGGGTAATGCCGGTAAGCACAATGGTGTCAACGGTGACATCCAGGTGTTTATCGAGGAGGAAGACAACGACACCTTCGTCCGTGATGGCAACGACCTGATCTACAACCTGCTCCTCGACTTCCCCACAGCAGCCTTAGGCGGTGAGATAGAGATTCCCACCATCGAAGGCTCCAAGCTGAGAGTGAAACTGGAAAACGGTACCCAGCCCGGCAAGACCCTCCGTCTCCGTGGCAAAGGTCTGCCTGCCGTACAGGGCTATGGCAGTGGCAAGGGTGACCTTGTGGTGAACATCAGCGTCTACGTCCCAAGGACACTCTCTCGGGAGGAGAAGCAGGCCATCGAGTCATTCCGTGACAGTGACAACTTCAAGGGCGACAAACAGACCCGAGACTCCATCTTCCAGAAGTTTAAGAATTACTTCTCGTAAATCGTAAATCCGCAAATCGTAAATCTCTATGACTTACCAAGAGACGTGTGAATACCTGTTCAATGCCATGCCGATGTTTGAACGGCAGGGGGCCAGTGGCTATAAGGAGGGACTCGACAACTCCTTAGCCCTGGATGAACATTTTGGCCATCCCCACAAGAAGTTCCTGACCATCCATGTGGCAGGCACGAACGGCAAGGGATCCTGTTCCCACACGCTCTCAGCCATCCTCCAGAGGTGTGGCTATAAGGTAGGCCTCTATACCTCACCCCACCTCGTGGACTTTAGTGAGCGTATCCGCGTCAACGGTCAGACGATACCGGAGGACTACGTTGTCAATTTCGTCGAACAGGAAAAGTCATTCATTGAGTCTCTCCAGCCTTCCTTCTTCGAGGTGACCACAGCCATGGCCTTCAAGTATTTTGCAGACAAGAATGTGGACATCGCTGTCATCGAAGTGGGACTGGGTGGCAGACTCGACTGCACCAATATCATCACCCCCATCCTGTCTGTCATCACGAACATCGGGATGGACCACACACAGTTCCTGGGGTCCTCCCTCGAACAGATCGCTTTCGAGAAGGCAGGCATCATCAAGCCTGGTGTGCCCGTTGTCATCGGAGAGACCACCCCTGAGACACGAATGGTCTTCGAGGCCATTGCCACAGAGGCCCATGCACCCATCACCTATGCCGACGACAGACTGGAGGTATTGGAGAGCAAAGCCATGCCACTGGACAATGGTTATACCTACTATACAGAGCACTATGGCATCTTGGAAGGAGAACTGGCAGGCTGCTATCAGGTCAAGAACACGAACACCGTGCTTTGTGCGGTCAGTCAACTGGAAAGACTCGGCTTCATGCATCCCGTCAACTGTGATCCAGAAAAGGAGTGTCAGAATAAGGAAGTCAGGGAAGGCTTCAAGAGTGTTTGTGAACTGACAGGACTGAAAGGTCGTTGGCAGACAGTGGCAGAGAAGCCCCGGACAGTTTGCGACACAGGCCATAATCTCCCAGGCTGGCAGTATCTGAGTGAACAGTTGAATGCCGTCAAATGTAAACAGATGCACATCCTCTTTGGCATGGTCGACGACAAGGATGTCGAAGGCGTCATGGCGCTGTTGCCCAAGAATGCCATCTATTACTTCACAAAAGCCAACACCCATCGGGCCGTTTCCGAGAACATTTTGAAGCTCTATGCCCAGCAATTGGGACTCAAGGGAGAGAGCTATCCCAACGTTGCCAGTGCTTACGAAGAGATCAAACTTACAGCCAAAGAAGACGACTTTGTGTTCATTGGAGGTAGCAGTTATGTGGTCGCAGACTTCCTAAAGAACTGCATTTAGAGTTTTTTAATACATCGGAAACATTTTTTTCGGTGTTTCTTTCTTCTATTTCCTTTTTTTTCTGTTACTTTGCAGAAAATTAGTTAGTAACTAAAAGCATTTTTTATGGCAAACACAACAGAAACAGCGAATGCATGTGGTCTGAAGCGCGAGAACTTCCAGGCCACCATTAACGGTAAGAAAACCGATTTGTTCATCCTCAGAAACCGTAAGGGTTTCGAAGTAGCCATCTCTAATTATGGCGGTGCCATCTGCGCTATCATGGTGCCTGACAAAGACGGTAAAGTAGGTAACGTGATCCAGGGTCACGACAGTATCAAACAGCTCACCAGCGGTAAGGAGCCTTATCTCTCCACACTGATCGGACGCTGGGGTAACCGCATCTGCAAGGGACAGTTCACGCTGAACGGCAAGGACTATCAGCTGGCCCTCAACGACGGTCCCAACCATCTGCATGGTGGTGCTGTCGGCTTCAACGCCAAGGTATGGGATGCCCGTCAGATGGGTCCCCGTTCTCTGGCCCTCCATCGTATCTCATCCTACGGTGAGGAAGGTTACACAGGCGAGCTCGACGTCACGGTGGAGTTCACTTTCACCGACCTCAACGAACTGGTGATTGAGTATTTGGCCACAACGAACAAGAAGACCATCGTCAACCTGACGCATCACGCCTTCTTCTCCCTGTCAGGAACTGCAGACCCCACCCCGACGATTGAGGATCAGATCTGTGAGATCAATGCAGACTTCTATCTGCCCACCGATGCCACCGCCATTCCTACGGGTGAGATCCTGAAGGTGGAAGGTACACCGTTTGATTTCCGCACACCGAAACCCTTCGGTCAGGACATCAATGCAGACCACGAGCAGATCAAGTTCGGCAAGGGCTTCGACCACAACTATGTGCTGAACAAGCGCGAGGAGGGTGAACTGAGCTTTGCTGCCAGAATCACTGATCCGAAGAGCGGTCGTACACTGGAGTGCTACACCACCGAACCCGGTATGCAGCTTTACACGGCCAACTACGCCACGGGTTATAAGGGTGCCAATGGTTGCACATTCCCCTTCCGCTCAGCTGTCTGTCTCGAGACCCAGCACTTCCCCGACACGCCTAACCGTCCTTACTTCCCCAGTGTCGTACTGCGTCCCGGTCAGACCTACAAGCACAAGACGATCTATCGTTTTGGCGTAGTCGAATAAAAATAGTAAATCGTAAATCCGTAAATTGGACTCGCGTAAGCGCTTTTACAAAGCGTAGCGACTAAAAGAAATATAGTTTACATGGGTAATCAAAAAACGAATGGAAGTATCATCGCCATTATCACGATGATGTTCCTGTATGCCATGATCTCGTTCGTCACGAATCTTGGCGCGCCTATAGGCGTTATCTGGAAAAACCAGCCTGAGATTGGCGGTTCCAACGTGCTCGGCATCATGGGTAACTTCATGAACTTCTTCGCTTATCTGTTCATGGGTATCCCCGCAGGAAAGATGTTGACAAAGGTAGGCTATAAGAAGACGGCTCTGATTGGTATTGCAGTAGGCTTCGTAGGCGTGCTCATCCAGTACCTCTCTGGCTTCTCTGGTGGCATACCCGGCTTCTGCATCTATCTCTTCGGTGCATTCATCTCCGGTTTCTCGGTCTGTATCCTGAACACCGTGGTGAACCCGATGTTGAACCTGCTGGGCGGTGGTGGTAACCGTGGTAACCAGCTGAACATGATCGGTGGTACGCTGAACTCCCTCGCTGGTACGATGACCCCGATGCTCGTGGGTGCTCTGATTGGAACGGTGACAGCCTCTACGCAGATGGCCGACGTCAACCTGGTGATGTATATCGCCATGACGGTCTTCGCTGCTGCATTCGTCGCCCTCATCTTCATCCCCATCAAGGATCCTGAGATGGGTAAGGTGACCGCAGAGACGGTGTTCGAGCACTCACCCTGGTCTTTCCGTCACTGCCTGTTGGGCGTGATTGCCATCTTCGTATATGTCGGTGTTGAGGTCGGTATCCCTGGTGGTCTGAACTTCTACCTGTCTGATACGTCTGCCAATGGCGCATGGGTGAATCCTGATGCCGTCGTGAATGCAGCCACCATCGGTGGTGCTGTGGCTGCCATGTACTGGTTGCTGATGCTCGTTGGCCGTCTGTGCTCCAGCTTCATTGCCGCCAAGGTGTCTTCACGTCAGCTGATGCTGATTGCCACCTTCGCCTGTATGATCCTGATCCTGGCAGCCATCTTCACACCGAAGAGCGTGACCGTCAGCATGCCGCTGATTTCCATACTCGAGGGCACCATCACTTCTACGACAGTGCCGCTGACAGCCCTCCTGCTCGTGCTCTGTGGTCTGTTTACCTCCGTCATGTGGGCCTCTATCTTCAATCTGGCTACTGAAGGTCTCGGTAAATACACAGCCCAGGCATCCGGTATCTTTATGATGATGGTGGTAGGCGGTGGCGTATTGCCGGTAGTACAGAATTTCTTCGCAGACATCTTCGGATACATGCCCAGCTATTTCGTCTACTTCCTGGCAGTCGCCTACATGTTCTACTATGCACTCATCGGCTGCAAGAATGTGAACAAGGACATCCCCGTTGATTAATTTACACCTTATTTATATATGATGGATATTGAATTTGTAAGAAGCCGCTTCATCAAGCACTTTGATGGAAAGACCGGCAATGTATATGCCTCTCCCGGACGTATCAACCTGATTGGTGAGCACACCGACTACAACGGTGGTTTCGTATTCCCCGGTGCTGTTGACAAAGGTGTCATGGCCGAGATGCGTGCAAATGGTACGGAAGATACCGTAATGGCTTACGCCATCGACCTGAAGGATCGTGTAGACTTCAAACTCTCCGACCCTGATGGCCCTCGTGCCAGCTGGGCCCGTTATATCTATGGTATCGCCTTGGAGATGAAGAAATTGGGCGTGCCCGTGAAAGGATTCAACATTGCCTTCGCAGGTGATGTGCCCCTGGGTGCCGGTATGTCCTCATCTGCCGCCATGGAGAGTTGTTTCGCCTGTGGTCTCAACGATATCTTCGGTGAGAACAAGGTCAGCCAGTGGGATATGGTTCTGGCAGGTCAGGCTACGGAACACAACTACTGTGGTGTGAACTGTGGCATCATGGACCAGTTCGCCTCTGTCTTCGGCAAGGCAGGCTGTCTGATGCGTCTGGACTGCCGCAGTCGTGAGTTCGAGTATTTCCCCTTCAAACCCGATGGCTACCGTCTGGTACTCCTCGACTCTGTGGTGAAGCACCAGTTGGCCGGCTCGCCCTATAACGACCGTCGTCGTTCCTGTGAGAATGTGGTCAAGCACATCGCTGCCAAGCATCCGGAAGGAAAGTTTGAGACACTGCGCGACTGCACCTGGGAACAGCTCGAGGAAGTGAAGGAAGAAGTGGGCGCTGAGGATTACAAGCGTGCCAAGTTCGTACTCGGTGAGAAAGACCGTGTGCTGGCTGTCTGTGATGCACTGAACGAAGGCGACTACGAGAAGGTCGGTGAGATGATGTACAAGACCCACGAAGGTCTCTCCAAGGACTACGAAGTGTCTTGTGAGGAACTGGACTTCCTCAACGACATCGCCAAGGAAGACGGCGTGACGGGTTCCCGCATCATGGGTGGCGGCTTTGGTGGCTGTACCATCAACCTCGTGCGCAACGACCTCTACAAGAAGTTCATTGAGGACGCCAAGAAGCGCTTCAACGAGAAGTACGGACACGAGCCGAAAGTCTATGATGTAGTCATCGGTGACGGTTCACGAAAACTCTGTTAAGAGCGCGAAAACTTAGCCAAAAAAGGTTAAATTACGGCATAAAGTGTTATTTTTACACTTTATGCCGTTTATTTATGCCATAAAGTATTGCGTATTTCAAATATTAATTGTAATTTTACACCCAAATCAAAACGCTATAACAACAATTAAACTTAAAAACGTATTAAAATGAAAGTACTTAAAGGTATGTTTTTGGGACTAGGCGCAGCTGCGCTTATGTTCACTGCCTGTGAGCAAAAGGCTCAGGCACCACAACTGACGGTATCAGGCTTAGACGTTGCCAAGTTTGACACGACCATTCAGGACAAGCCCGTGAAGCTTTACACCCTGAAGAATGCCAATGGCATGGAAGTGTGCATCACAAACTATGGCGGACGTATCGTGTCACTCGTCGTACCCGACAAGGATGGCAAGCCCACGGATGTCGTCCTCGGCTTTGACAACATTGCCCAGTATGCCGACACCCTCAACAGTCCATCCGACTACGGATCCAGCGTAGGCCGCTATGCCAACCGCATCAAGGAGGGTAAGTTCACCCTCGGTGAGACAGAGTATCAGTTGAAGAAAAACGACGGACCGAACTGCCTGCATGGTGGTGGAAACACGGGTTGGATGCATCAGGTGTACGACGCTGAGCAGATTGGCGACTCCATCCTGAAGCTGACGATTGTGGCAGCAGATGGTGAGAACGGATTCCCCGGCAAGGTGATGGCTGTGACGACTTACAAAGTGACGGCTGACAACATCCTCGACATGACGTGGGAGGCAGAGGCAGACCGTCCGACCATCATCAACCAGACCAACCACAACTACTACAACCTCAGTGGCGACTTCACACAGCCAGGCTACGACCAGGTGCTTTATGTGAATGCCGACAACTTCACCCCGAGCGACAAGCTCTACATCCCCACGGGTGAGATCAAGTCGGTGGAAGGCACCCCAATGGACTTCCGCACCCCACACGCCATTGGCGACAGCATCCAGTCTGACTTCGACCAGATCCAGAACGCCACAGGCTATGACCACAACTTCTGCCTGAACACCTTTAAGGACGGTAAGGGCGACGACACACAGGTATGTGCCAGCCTCTACAGCCCCAAGACCGGTATCTTCATGGAGATGTTCACCAACGAGCCGGGTGTACAGGTCTACAGCGGCAACTTCCAGGGTGTCGGTGCTGATGCCGACATCATCCGCAAGCACGGCCTCAAATATCCCAAGCACGTGAGCGTATGCCTCGAGAGCCAGAAATATCCCGACTCTCCCAATCATCCCGAATGGGTTCAGCCGACCCTGAATCCTGATGAGAAGTACTACAGCCATGCTGCCTACAAATTCTCAGTCAAATAAAGGAATGGAAAGGAAGTTAAAAGGAAGTTAAAAGGAAGTTAAAAGGACAATTAAAAAAAATATTTTATGAATTGGAGTTCACATGAATTCATCTGGCTCGACTGGGTAGTTCTCATCGTCGGCCTGTTAGGAGTGGTGGCTGCCGTCTGGTATGCCATCTGGAAAGACAAGAAAGCCCAGCAGGGCGAAGACTCGTCCGCTTACCTCTTCGGTAAGGGCGAGCCTTGGTACGTCATCGGTATGGCCATCTTTGCCGCCAACATCGGTTCTGAGCACCTCGTAGGTCTTGCCGGTACTGGTGCAAAGGATGGTGTGGGTATGGCCCACTGGGAGATGCAGGGATGGATGATCCTCATCCTCGGATGGCTCTTCGTACCGTTCTATCAGCTGCTCATCAACAAGATGGGTAAGATCATCACCATGCCCGACTTCCTGAAGTTCCGCTACACACAGCGCACAGGTTCCTGGCTGTCCATCATCACCCTCGTCGCCTACGTGCTCACGAAGGTCTCTGTGACGGCCTTCACGGGTGGTATCTTCTTCAAGTTCCTGCTCGACATCCCCTTCTGGTACGGTGCCATCGGACTGATTGCCATCACGGCCGTCTTCACCGTCTTTGGCGGTATGAAGGGTGTGATGACGCTCTCTACCATCCAGACACCTATCCTGATTGTCGGTTCATTCCTCGTACTGTTCCTGGGTCTGAACATGCTTGGCGATGGCAGTATCTCTGCCGGATGGGCTGAGATGATGCGCGTCTGTAATGCTGCCCACGACGGATTCGGTACGACCCACATGTTCCATACCGATCCTGCTGATCCGATGTATCCGCAGTTCCCGGGCTATGTGGTATTCCTCGGTGCCTCGATCATCGGTTTCTGGTACTGGTGTACCGACCAGCACATCGTTCAGCGTGTGCTCGGACAGGTACCTGGCGAAGACAATAGGGAAGTGATGAAGCGTGCTCGTCGTGGTACGATTGCAGCCGGTTTCTTCAAGATCCTCCCCTGCTTCATGTTCCTCATCCCGGGTATGATTGCCTACGCCCTCTCTCTGAAGACCGGTAGTGGTATCGAGATGGACATCACCAACCACGAGTCTACCGACGGTGCCTTCGCCATGATGGTGAAGAACATCCTGCCGGCCGGCATCAAGGGTATCGTGACCATCGGTTTCGTCTGTGCACTGGTAGCCTCTCTGGCTGCCTTCTTCAATAGCTGTGCTACCCTCTTCACCGAGGACTTCTACAAGCCGATGAAGAAGGGCAAGAGCGAGGCTCACTACGTATTCGTTGGCCGTACCGCTACCGTCGTGGTCGTGCTCCTCGGTCTGGCTTGGATGCCGATCATGATGAACATGGGTAACCTCTACTCCTACCTGCAGGACATCCAGTCGCTGATTGCTCCCGCCATGGTGGCTGTGTTCACCCTCGGTATCTTCTCGAAGAAGATCACACCGAAGGCTGGTGAGTACGGTCTCATCGGTGGTTTCCTCATCGGTATGGTCCGTCTGATCACCAACGTGGTGACCGACTCGGGCAAGGCCGTCATGGATGGTGCCTTCTGGGATGCCACAGCTTGGTTCTGGCAGACCAACTGGCTCATCTTCGAGTGCTGGCTGCTGCTCTTCATCATCCTGCTGATGGTGGCTGTCAGCTTCTTCACGCCAGCACCATCCAAGGAACAGGTGGATGCCATCACGTTCTCGTCAGACTTCAAGAAGTCCATCAAGGAGAGCTGGGGTGTCTTCGATGTGGTAGGCACACTGATTGTCATCGGCCTCTGCAGCTGCTTCTATTATTACTTCTGGTAAAAAGCGAGTAGACCATGACATTCTACAACGAACATTCCAAGGTCTGGCTGTCGGTAGACTGTATCATCTTCGGCTTCGACGATGGGAAGCTGAAGGTGCTCATCGGCAAGCGCCAGATGGATCCCGGACGTGGCGAATGGAGCCTCTATGGAGGCTTCGTCGCTGCCGACGAGAGTGTCGACGACGCAGCCTCACGCACTCTCTACGAACTGACCGGACTGCGGAATCTGTTCATGCGCCAGGTGGGGGCTTTCGGTAATGTGGACCGTGATCCCGGCGAACGGGTGGTGTCCATTGCCTACTATGCACTCATCAACGTCAAGGATTATGATGAAGAACTGCGCTTGCAGCATGGCGTAAAATGGGTAGATATCAATGAGATTCCACAACTCTATTCCGACCACAATGAGATGGTGTGTAAGGCGAGGAAGTTGATGCAGCAGAAACTGGCCCAGGAGCCCGTAGGCTTCCGCCTCCTCCCTGCCCTCTTCACGCTCACCCAGCTCCAGAACCTCTATGAGGCTGTCAACGGGGCCGAACTCGACAAGCGCAATTTCCGCAAACGCATCAAGGAGATGGACTTCATCGAGAAGACGGAATTGGTCGACAAGACCAGTTCCAAGCGCGGTGCATTCCTCTATCGCTTCAACAAGCGGGCTTATAACGAAGCTCCGAATTTTAAAATATAAATAATGTATAGGAAGTTAAAAGGAAGTTATAAGGAAGTTAAAGGGAAGTTAAAGGACATATGTCCTGCGACTCCCACTTCCGCGGAGGGAGTAATGTCCCTTTCACTGGGGGCAAGAGTAATGTCCCTTTCACTGGGGGCAAGAGTAATGTCCCTTTAACTGGGGGCAAGAGTAATGTCCCTTTAACTTCCAAGTGGTCGCAGACCACGATAACTTCTTTTAACTTCCCTTTAACTTCTAAAAAATTAATTTATGCTCGAAGAACTAAAAGAAAAAGTATTCAAGGCCAATCTCGACCTGGTAAAACAAAACCTCGTGATCTTCACCTGGGGTAACGTCTCAGGCATCGACCGTGAGAACGGCCTCGTAGTCATCAAACCCTCTGGCGTGGACTACGACGTGATGAAAGCATCCGACATGGTGGTGGTAGACCTCCAGACGGGTGAGGTAGTCGACGGTGATCTCAATCCGTCATCCGACACCCCAACACACCTTGTTCTATATAAGGCTTTCCCCAACATCCAGGGCGTGGTACACACCCACTCCACCTATGCCACAGCCTTCGCACAGGCCGGTCGTGACATCCCCAACATCGGCACCACCCATGCCGACTACTTCTATCAGGCCATCCCCTGCACCCGTGACATGACGGAAGCAGAGGTGAAGGGCAACTACGAGTTGGAGACGGGTAACGTCATCGTCGACGAGATCCTCAACATCCGTAAGATCAACCCCGATCACACACCCGCCGTCTTAGTCAAAAACCACGGTCCCTTCTCATGGGGCACCTCTCCCGACAATGCCGTCTACAACGCCAAGGTCATGGAGCAGTGTGCCAAGATGGCCTTCATCGCCTTCAGCGTCAACCCCGCCCTGACGATGAATCCCCTCCTCATCGAGAAGCACTACATGCGCAAACACGGCCCAAATGCTTATTATGGCCAGCGAAAACGCTGACCATAAAGCATTTGTAATGGATAATGGACAATGGATAATGGATAATTAAGCTGCGCCAGATGAAGGACAACAATGTAGTAGAAGAGAAAAGCTTTGATTTTGCAGTTAGAATTGTGAAACTATACAAGTATATGACTGCCGAGAAGCAAGAATACGTGATGTCCAAACAACTGCTGCGTTCTGGCACAAGTGTCGGAGCAAACATATGTGAGGCGCAACAAGCTCAAAGCCAGATGGATTTCCTGTCTAAGATGAGTATAGCTCTAAAGGAATGCTACGAATCCGACTACTGGCTAAGATTGCTTCACCGCACTGAATACTTGACAAAGGAAGAGTACGATAGTATCATTACCGATTGCCGGTCCATTACAAGGTTACTAGTTTCTATTATAAAATCAACAAAAGAGAATAACAAATAACAAAATTGTTTACAATGATAAGCGTTTTTGTCAAGCGGAGCCAATTATCCATTGTCAATTATCAATTATCAATTAAAATTTTAAAACTATGTTCAAAAATTTAGAACTTTGGTGGGTAACTGGTGCACAGTTACTCTATGGTGGCGATGCAGTCGTCGCAGTCGATGGTCACTCTAAGGAGATGGTTGAAGGTCTGAACGCCTCAGGCAACATCCCCGTGAAGATCGTGTATAAGGGCACGGCCAACAGCTCAAAGGAAGTCGAGGCTGTGATGCTGGCCGCCAACAACGACGAGAAGTGCGTCGGTATCATCACCTGGATGCACACCTTCTCTCCCGCCAAGATGTGGATCAAGGGTCTGCAGCAGCTGCAGAAGCCACTCCTCCACTTCCACACACAGTATAACGCTGAGATCCCCTGGGAGACCATGGACATGGACTTCATGAACCTCAACCAGTCGGCTCACGGCGACATCGAGTTCGGACATATCTGCACCCGTATGCGCATTGCCCGCAAGGTGGTCTGCGGCTACTGGAAGGACGAGAACGCCCAGAAGCAGATTGCCGTCTGGGCACGTGTGGCTGCCGGTGTGGCTGATGCCCACAACGTACGCTGTCTGATGTTCGGTATGAACATGAACAACGTGGCTGTGACCGATGGCGACCGTGTGGAGTTCGAGCAGCGTCTCGGCTACCATGTCGACTACTACCCCGTCTCCTCCCTGATGGAGTACTTCAAGAAGGTCACCGACGCAGAGGCTGATGCCCTCGTCGAGGAGTACAAGAAGCTCTACACCATCAAGATCGACGAGAGCGGCGAACAGGTCTATTGGGAGAAGGTGAAGAATGCCGCCAAGGCCGAGATTGCCCTCCGTCGCGTCTTGAAGGACGAGGGTGCAACCGCCTTCACCACCAACTTCGACGACCTCGGTGATGCTGACATCGACGCTCCCGACTTCTGTGGTTTCGACCAGATCCCCGGCCTCGCTTCGCAGCGCCTGATGGAAGAAGGTTACGGCTTCGGTGCCGAGGGTGACTGGAAGACAGCTTGTCTCTATCGCACCCTCTGGGTCATCCAGCAGGGCATGCCGATCGGCTGTTCCTTCCTCGAGGACTACACGCTGAATTTCGCTGGTGACCGCTCATCATGTCTCCAGAGCCACATGCTCGAGGTCTGCCCGCTCATCGCTGTCGACAAACCCAAACTCGAGGTTCACTTCCTCGGCATCGGTATCCGCAAGCAGCAGACTGCCCGCCTCGTCTTCACCTCTAAGACCGGTCGCGGAATCAAGGCTACGGTCGTCGACCTCGGCAACCGTTTCCGTCTCATCTCTCAGGAGGTAGAGTGCATCGAGCCGAAGCCCATGCCAAACCTCCCCGTCGCTTCTGCCCTCTGGATCCCCCAGCCCACCTTCGAGATCGGTGCTGCCGCTTGGATCCTCGCTGGTGGTACCCACCACAGCGCCTTCTCATACGACATCACCGAGGACTACTGGGAAGACTTCGCTGAGATGCTCGGCATCGAGTACGTCCGCATCAACAAGGACACCACCCCTGCCGCCTTCAAGCAAACCCTCCAGAACAACGAGATGTACTACATGCTCAACAAAGCACTCCGTTAAGTTCAATAAGGCACGGATTAACACAGATTTACGCTGCCCTTATTATTTAAAGCCGTGTTAATCCGTGTAATCCGTGCCAAAAAAAGAAACAGTTATGACCGCAAAACAAGTAATAGAAAGTGGTAAAGCCATTCTTGGAATCGAGTTCGGTTCCACGAGAATCAAGGCCGTCCTCATCGACGAGGACAACAAGCCCATCGCCCAGGGCTCACACGAGTGGGAAAACCAGTTGGTAGACGGTCTCTGGACCTACTCTACCGAGGCCATCTGGTACGGTCTCCAGGACTGCTACGCTGAACTCCGCAAGGACGTTCAGGCACAGTACGACTGCGAGATCGAAGCCCTCGCCGCCATCGGCTTCTCAGCCATGATGCACGGCTACATGGCCTTCAACGAGAAACAGGAGATCCTCGTCCCCTTCCGCACCTGGCGTAACACCAACACCGGCAAGGCTGCCGCAGAGCTCTCCAAGCTCTTCAACTACAACATCCCCCTCCGTTGGTCCATCAGCCACCTCTACGAGGCTATTCTCGACAACGAGGAGCACGTCTCCGACATCAAGTACCTCACTACCCTCGCCGGTTATGTCCACTGGCAGGTCACTGGTCAGTTCGTCCTCGGTGTAGGCGATGCCTCAGGTATGATCCCTGTCGATCCCGCCACGAAAACCTACGACGCCACGATGGTGAAAAAATTTGACGAGCTCATCGCCCCGAAGGGCTTCTCCTGGAAGTTGCTCGACATCCTGCCAAAGTCACTCAACGCTGGTGAGAACGCAGGTTTCCTGACACCAGAGGGTGCTAAGCGCCTCGATGTCTCCGGCCACCTGAAGGCAGGCATTCCCGTCTGTCCTCCTGAGGGCGACGCAGGCACGGGTATGGTCGCTACCAACGCTGTCAAGCAGCGCACAGGTAACGTCTCTGCAGGCACCTCTTCATTCTCGATGATCGTCCTCGAGAAGCCGCTGTCGAAGCCCTACGAGATGATCGACATGGTGACCACACCTGACGGTTCACTCGTCGCCATGGTCCACTGCAACAACTGCACCAGCGACATCAACGCCTGGGTAGGTCTCTTTAAGGAATATCAGCAACTGCTTGGTATCAAGGTAGATATGAACGAACTCTACGGCAAGCTCTTCAACAAGGCTTTGGAGGGTGACACCGACTGCGGTGGTCTGATGGCCTACAACTATGTCAGTGGTGAGCCTGTCACCGGACTGGCAGAAGGTCGCCCCATGTTCGTGCGTTCTGCCAACGACAAGTTCAACCTCGCCAACTTCATGCGTGCCCACCTTTACGGTGCCATCGGTGTGCTGAAGATCGGTAACGACATCCTCTTCAAGGAAGAGATGATCCGTGTGGATCGCATCACGGGCCACGGTGGTTACTTCAAGACGCCCGGTGTCGGTCAGCGCATGCTCGCAGCCGCCCTCAACAGCCCCATCTCTGTCATGGAGACCGCTGGCGAAGGTGGTGCCTGGGGTATCGCACTCCTCGCCGGCTACGCAGTAAACAATCCTGACAAACTCTCCCTTGCCGACTACCTCGAAAAAATCGTCTTCGCAGGCAACACGGGTGTCTCCATCGCCCCCACCCCCGAAGACGTCGCCGGCTTCGAGAAATACATCGACACCTACAAGCGCTGTCTCCCCATCGAGCAGTCCGCCGTCGATCACAAATAAAACAACCACCCACAAACTCAATCCCCTCGCCGCAGCGAGGGGATTTTTTTCCACAATTAATTTGTGGATAAAATTATGGTAATTATTCACATTCGTTTCCTAATCCGTATCACTGGGGCCAGGCCCGGGCGGTAGGTTGAGCGATGCTCACATCAGCTTTGTCAAATGGGAACCACCTCACACCATCATCGTCATCATCACCGGCAGCAGGGTCGTGGCTCCGTCCTTGCGCAGGTCCTTGGTGTAGACCAGGAACCGCTCGCCCACGCGCTCAGAGAACTTCTCACAGAAGGCATCCAGCGAGGCGTGCGTCTTGTAGCCCGACGACTTTACCTCCAGCGGCCATATCTTGGCACCTCTCGACAAGATGAAATCCACCTCATAGTTGTGCTTGCCGCTTTCCGTAGGCCACGTATAATAAAACAACTTATTGCCGAAATCCTCAAAATTTATTTTGTTAAATCTGCCAAAAATCTCACTATTTTCCAGATTCTCACGTTTTAAAGCCTGGGTTTATTCCAAAATCTCACAATTTATTTGGCCAAATACGCCGAAACCCTCACATTTTTCTTCCCTCACCCAACAAACCACAAAGGCCTGCCTACCATTTCCGTAAGCAGACCTTCACCGTAATGATCAGGCCCATCATTCCCATGAATTACTTAAACCGATAACAAAACTATTTTACGACAATTATATAAGAAATAATTCAAACCTTATTGTTTCTTGGCATTAGCGAAAGCTTCCATATCGTGCATGATGATTTGCTCTGCTTCGTCGAGTCTCGCTTTGAGTTTCTTGTCATCTCTTAGTTTCGAGAGAGGCAAATCTTCTTTCAACTCCCTAACAATCTTCAAGGCTTTCTCGCACGATTCAGCATCAACGAGACTATCAGCACTGACAACCGTTCCCAAAATGAAGAAGAGCATGTCCTGTTCCACCAGCTTATCTATTCTATTCCCAGGGTTTTCTTGTGATGCTTCCAACTCAACGATATGCAGTTCTTGCATAGCCTTCCATACATTGGTATAAGACTCCCCACTTGTTCCAAAAGCAACCGCTCGTTGGGCAGCAGATTCTAATCTACCATCAGCAGACATATCATCTACCCATTTCTGATTCTTCAGGAAAGTCTCAGTCTTGTCGAATTCTTTGATGTGCTTGACCAGTTCCATGATGACAGCCTTGGATGTACCGAAATGACGATTGGTATTGACATAATGGAGCAAGAACCAGTACTCAATAGATGGCATACTGTCACATAACAATACTCGGTTGTTCTTGGCATATTTTGACTTCATGGTTTCCAGACGCTCTTTCTCCGCCTTATTCCAAGTCGAAACATCTGCATCAAAAACAACGATAGCACGGCCACCATTCTTCAAAACTTCCATGAGTTTCTTCTCCAGTGTAAACACAGTTTCCTTACCAAAGAAACGCGGACGGATCTTCATCCTCACACGATACTTGGCTTGCAGGTGGGTGAAGTACCACTTCTCCGTGATACCAGCACCTATAATGGTGGGTATTGACTCTTTAAATTGGGTCGTTGATTCTTTTCTTGACATAATTAGCGTGAATTAGCCGATGATGTTTGGCAGCGCGCCAAACACACCATTACGATAAGACTTCTGGAATGAACTGATTTTATTCAGCCCTTTGAACTCAACAAGCGAATACAAGCGTGAACCACCATCTTCCCCTTTCTCTGTGAACCAAACGCTATCCTTTCGCATCAGGTCATTGACGGTATTAAGCAAGGGATCATAGTGTGAGGTCACCAACAACTGACTGCGGTTGTGTGTCTGCAAGAACTGCTGGATAATAAACTCAACGAGGTCTGGATGCAGTGAAGATTCTATTTCATCGACTGAGAGAAATTTCTCATTCTCCATAGCATCATAAACAGCAGCTTCTATACCAAGGGTACGCCGAGTACCTTCACTCTGAAGACCATTAGGTAGAATATATTTCTCAACGCCTCGGCTATTTCTAACAGTATGCTCAAAATCCGTCTTTACAGCTTCCATTACAAGTTGTGACGTGACAGACTCTACCAAATCAGGAGATGCATTGGTTCTTTGCTTAATTTTATCTTTTAAAGTTTGTGAAAGAGGCTGTTTCTCTACTTCTGCAAGTAATCCTGTAATATTGAAGTCGGCCTTATGAACAAAATCAAGCATATATTTCTTAAAGCCCTCATCACTAGCCAACATCTTACCCGCATCGAAGAACATTTGTGACTGAGGAATAATGACAGGCATTAACGAATTCTTCATCCAATCACGGGCATCATCAATAAAAGACAACGTACAGTTCACCTGATTCCTAGCAGCAAAGAAACTCATGTTGGGCAGACACCTGATAGTAATTTGCTCCAATACATTTGGGCTTACCTTTACTGCTGCAGGGTTGAAACTGATGACAGATTGACCATCTTCAAACTCTCTCGAAAAAAGCATTGTCGGCTGAACACTTTTATAATAATAAAGTTTCTCCGACAAAACCCTTCTCTGGGTGAGACGAAGTACATACCAATACTTGCGTTCGCCCACAAAGAATTTCAAATCAATTTCCGAGGGTTGCTGAGGAGTCTCAGTATCGAGTAAGAAAGGTACAGATTCCGTTAGCTTGTCGATATCATCTTTAACAGCAAACAGAAAGCGATGAAGATAATCGATAATATAAAGGAGATTCGACTTTCCGCTGGCGTTGGCACCATAAATAAGTGCGAAACGGAGCAAACGTGTTCCTGGGGCAACTTCAACTACCTGATAATCTTCGAAGGTCGTATCTTTGGTAGCCTCAAAGTTCAGCATGGCCTCTTCCTTAAAAGAAAGGAAATTCTTGATTTTCAGTTCTTGTATCATATCAGTACACTTTAAGAAAACTATTTGGGTGCAAAGATACGAAAAATATCCGAATATAGAAATAAAATAGCAAATAATTTATATTTTATTTTGATATTTAGAACAAAAATATCTATAATTAAAAATAAAATTATTTCCGATTTGTTCCCATTAAAGAGCCAATTCTGCCATTTGGCCTAAAATTATTCCGCCATTTGGCCAAATTTTATTCGGGTATTTGGCCAAGTCCTATTCCCCCGTTGGACCGTATTTCGTTTGCTCATTTGGAGAATAAATGCGTTATTTTACTACGGTAACTCACTTTTCTGAGTGGTTACCGTAGTGCTATCAGCATATCCGTTGTCTTATATATCTATATAATGTGGTCTTGCTAATCCCTGTCGTTTCCAAAATCTGAGATATTGAGCAGACCTTAGAATCATACATACTCAATGCTAGTTTTACCTTTGACTTTTCTTTAGGAGGTCGACCACCATTGCGACCTCTTGCACGTGCTGCCTGTAATCCTTCTATAGTTCTTTGACGGATTAAGTCACGTTCGAACTGGCTTATTCCAGCAAAAATTGTAAAGAGAAGTTTACCCTGAGGATTAGTTGTATCAATCCACGATTCCTTCAAGGACTTAATATCAGCACCAGCTTTATGTATTATGTCCACAATCTCAAATAAATCCTTAACAGATCTGCTAAGCCTAGATAATTCAGTGATAATGACAACATCGCCTTCTCGAAGGGCATCCATGGTGATTTCATCTGCGTTGTTGTTACCAGCGAGTATAAAGTACTCCGTAAGGTGTCCGTCACTCAGCCAGACGAGCAAAGCATCAACTTCACACAGATGGTCGATGGCACTCCTGTAGAATCCAGCATTCCCAAGGACATCATCGTAGAGATTTATAAGGTCGTCGGCAACTACCGCCGCCAGTGAATCGGCCCGACCAAACGCGACATCCCCCGACCCAGCTCACGAAAAGCTGAATCGGGGGATGCTCAATACTTACAGTGCTCAACGGTTCACCCGTTGAGATAGTCACCAAGCCCTGCACCTCTCCGCAGGGCCTATCGTCCTAATAATACCTCATTCTTATATTCAGCTCTTCCATCACCAATCCTACGGACACACCCTTCCCGTACCCAATGAACCCACCAAAACCGAAGTCCATCAGATACCCAGCCATCCCGCTATGATATGTAGTATCGAGCTGTCTCATTCCTTTTCTTTATTACAGTGCTCGACGGTTCTCCCATCGAGTTTCTCTTTATCCCGTATGTTGCGATATTATCGCAACCACTATTCATACTGGTTCTTCCTCCTATACTGTTCCGTCATTTCCAGAAGTTTTCTAAACTTCTCTACCCTCTCAGCCTTCATCTTCCCTGCATTCATCGCTTTACGATTTGCCTTGATCCAGTTGAGATATTTCCCCCTTTCCTCTTCATCATATCTCGAAGGATTCCGCTTATTCGTCTCAATAAACCTCACCACCTCATTATATCTTACTATCCACCTTTCGTCCTGCGTCATACCATTTACGCTTCAATACTCTTTGCAATCACCCAAAGATCATAAACTTCATTTGCCAAAGTGCCCATACTCCCTTCATTATCAAGAGCATCTTGCAGAAACGGATTCGTCATGCTGATTACTATGCTTGACAGATTAGAATTCCTAATCTTTTCAATCTGCGCAATCGTTGCAGACGAAAGCCATTGTTTATATTCCAACAACTCTGTGGCCATTTTCTTATTTTCCTCATGCTTCGCCTTGATATACTCAGCAACGGAAACTTTTATACCAATGCCAGAAAGCCTGCATAACTGCTTCGATGACGCGGTCTTAAACAGTGCTATAACCTCATCTTTCGACTTATTTCTCTCCAAAGCGTTTGGAAGAGGTATCACACTTTCTATACACGTCCAGCAGTTAGTGCTTATTATGGCTCAGTCCGAAAAGCCTGTTGAAAATCAATATCTGCTATGCGCATAATTTCATCAGTCTGAACAGGAAGAACGGAATATCATTCACACCTCTGAACTGAGCCCTGAAAGCCTTGACTTTTGCGTTGAAGGATTCTGCTCCTGCATTGGTAGCCCTGTTTATGAAGAAGTTTAGAATAGTGTCGTAATGATTGTAGAAAGTGTCAATGACTGTGTAGAACGCATCCGTTCCCATCTCCTCAACCTTGTCAAACCACCTTGCAAGTTTCAGCCTTGCAGCATTGATGTGGCTCTTGGCATTGTAGATGTCGGTTAGCTCCATTGCAAGATCATATGCTCTCTTCAGTTCAGGATAGTACTCGAAGATGATGTCTGCCCTCCACCTCTGTGAATCAGTCCACTTGGACTGGTGTTTGGTGAGGATGAACTTTGCCCTTGCCAGCAATTGCCTGCGCGTGTCTCCATTGGCATACCGGAACGGCTTGTACTGCTCACCCCTTTCCCTGGCCTCCTTGATCTCCTGGTTCTCCAGGTCGCGTGCCATCCAGCGGTAGGTAATGCGCATGTCATCAAGTGCGTCGTAGTAGAGTTTCTGCACGTGGAAGCGGTCGTTGGTGATGCGGGCCTTGGGAAATACGGTACTGACTATGAGCATCATCGAAGGTGATAAATCAAGAGTGACCTCCTTTACCTGACAGCGTCTGGTGCGGTCAAGCATTTCAAGAACACGAATAACGTCTTCCGACTTGGTGCCCCTGATGACGGCTACCAGCGTGCCCGGTCCTCCGTGACCGTCCTTGTTGGTGAGGAACGTGTACAGCTCGCTGTTTGACAGGCTGGTCTCGTCGATGCTCAAATGCTCACCCTGGTTCTCCGGGAACAGCAGGTACTGCTCGGCATGCAACAGCTGATCCCACTGACGGTAGTCACTGAAGTGCTCCTTGTACTGGGTAGCCAGCTGCTTGCCGTTTACGCCATAGTGATTGGCTATGCCCTTGATACTCTCGGCAGTAGACTCAATCCTCCTCTTCCATAGAACCGTTTTGTAACTTATTCATTATGAGGCAATTTCTCGCATCCGTAAACATTCGTTAACTTGCCTGTTTGTATTTCTGGTTCAGTTTTTCCAATGTCCGTTCAAGCCTGACAATCTT
>JAEEGJ010002902.1_pt1 | contig 74089 bp, 62 predicted proteins | sample 8958761 | NCBI WGS metagenome assembly JAEEGJ01 (sample SAMN16246546, study PRJNA631951) | gut metagenome | biome: gut microbiome; feature: rumen; material: RS-attached | host: Bos | place: Iran: Karaj | collected 2018-10 | reverse complement strand
CGACCACCTTGCGATTCGCTAACTCTCCCCTCCAGCGGGCGAGTTCGGGACTTTCACCCTATAGTCAATGCTCATGCCGAGCACACCAAAAAAGGCGGAACCGCCAGGCCCCGCCTTCCGTTATTGCATCCAGCAGGATCTTCTACTCCTGCTTATCCTCAGGCTGCTTTGGAGCGCGATCTTTCTTTCCCGGCCTCTTCCAGTCAGGAATGTCGCGGCGCGGAGCGCGGGTGATTACCAGCATGTCGTCGCTGATGTCCTTCGTTACGGTGGTGCCGGCACCGATGGTTACTCCGTCGCCGACAGTTACCGGAGCAACGATCTGCGTGTCTGAGCCGACAAACACGTCATCGCCGATGACGGTCTTGAACTTGTGGAGGCCGTCATAGTTGCAGGTGATGGTGCCGGCGCCGATGTTGACGCCCCTGCCGAGAGTCGCGTCGCCAAGATAGGTGAGGTGCCCGGATTTGGTTCCCTCGCCCAGCGTGGCGTTCTTGCACTCGACGAAGTTTCCGACATGAACCTCGTCCTTAAGCTCGCAGCCGGGACGGAGCCTTGCGAACGGTCCGATAGTCACATGGCGTCCGAGCTTCGATCCCTCGATTACCGTGCAGGGCGAAATCACGCTGTCAGTGCCGATCTCGCAGTCCTTCAGCACGCAGTTCGGTCCGACCGTTACGCGGTCCCCGAGAACCACATCGCCGATGAACACCGCGTTGATGTCAATAACAACATCGCGCCCGCAGGTGAGGTTCCCCCTGATGTTGATCCTGTCCGGATCAATGATGGTCACGCCGTCGGTCATGAGCTTCTCGGCAACCTTGCGCTGGTAGATCTTCTCTACCTTGGCCTGCTGCAGGCAGGAGTTCACTCCGAGGACCTCCTCAGGATCGTCAGCGGTTACGGTTACGACCGGCATGCCGCAGCGGCGCGCTATCGAGAACACGTCAGTGAGATAGTACTCATGCTGCGCGTTGTCGCGACCGATGGTGTTGAGCATAGTCCTGAGGACGCCTGCGTCGGCTACGCAGACGCCGGTGTTGATCTCATGGATCTTGAGCTCCTCAGGGGAGGCGTCCTTCTGCTCGACAATCCGGTCGAACGCGCCTGCCGAGTCGCGGACAATCCTGCCGAAGCCGGTCGGATCGCTGAAGTTTGCGGTAAGGACCGCAAGGCCACCGTCCGGAACTGCCGCTACCATACGGCCAAGAGTAGTGACAGAGAGGAGCGGCGTGTCGCCGTAGATCACGAGAACGATGTCATCGTACTTGACGTTCGGCATGGCCTGCCTTACCGCGTGCCCGGTGCCGAGCTGCTCTGCCTGATAGACCCAGTCAACGTTCTTCAGGTCCGACATGGACGCCCTGATCTGATCGCCGCCGAATCCGTACACGATGTGGATGCAGGCAGGCCTGAGCCCGCACGCTGTGTTGTAAACCCGCCTGAGCATGGCCTGCCCGCCAATCTCATGAAGCACTTTCGGCTTGTCGGAGCGCATGCGCGTCCCCTTGCCGGCCGCGAGAATAAAAATCTGCAAAGACATCGGAACCTCTGAAACTGATTTCTGCACTGTTAAGTAGAACTGATTTGAATTATACTACCCGCCGCGGTAGTACCCGTCTGCGATACGTCACATGAAATTCAAAAAGATTTCATCAAATCAGGCGTCAGGCGCAGAAATCGCGGCAGCATCCAGCGCAGATTTCTGAAAATTCCGTATCATGGAAAACATTCAGAATGAAACCTGGAATGATCGCCTGGCTGTGCGGTCCTGCCTGACGGGTCTGTGAAAGTTTTCTGAAAAACAGAGAGCAGGCGGAGCAGGAGGGATGAAGTGTTTCCCACCGCACAATGGCTGCTGAGTAATATGACGTATTATGTCATATATAAACTCAGGCAGGGTTTTGTATAAAATTTATACAAAAAAAAACATGTCTCTGTCTTAAGCGGACAGCCGGTCAGCTGCCGTTTCCACACTATAGAGAACACTCTGTTCCACGTGGAACAGATCATCCCCGCCCCTGATGCTATAATTTCCCGATTCACACCATACATAACACTGCCGTTTAAACACACGCAGGACATATCCTGTTCGGACAGAAGTGTCAGGCATAGTCTCCACGGAGGAATTCATGAGTCTTTCACAGGATGAGCTGGAGGATACCCTCTTTCTCGACATCAAGCAGATCAGGGACAGGCAGCTCGACATAGCCGACTACGCAGGCCTCCTGAGGCTCTGCGGGGTAATGAAGAAGAGCCTGCCTGACGCGGAGCAGCGCGGCAGCTTCCTCTACCTCTCATTCGCGGCAAAGCTCCAGAGGGCAGAGAAGCTCTGGTACATTGAGAGCCAGAAGACCGGCCTCCCCTACATCGACAAAGGCTTCTTCAGAATGTACTCGGACGAGAAGAGGGCGCTTGAGGCCCTCTCGGAGCCTGGCCTTGAAGAGGCGGTCATCTCCTCCTTCGAGAGGCCGGATCTCCAGTATGAGCTCGATGATCTCATCTACCGCAAGGGCTTCAGCTTCGCGAAGTTCAACGACGAGATCGAGCTGAGCCTCGCTGAGTTCCTGCCTCCGTCTGATACCAGGTCGCTCAGGAATCCCGCTGTGGAGTTCGGCTTCGCCTACCTGAAGCAGCTGAGCGGCGATCCGAAGTACGAGCACCTCCTTCCGGCGCTCTACGGCAGAATTGCCGACGCGGTCATGAGGTCAAGCCTCATCGTGCCAGTGGAGAAAAAGCCTGACGGCTCGCTCGCCTACGCCAGGATCGCCTCGGAGAGCGGGAAGTACCTCTATATCGTCTTCACCTCGACCGACAAGTTCCTCGACTACCAGAAGGACATCAGGACACCTTTCACCAGATTTGTCCACAATTACGATCTGCTCTCCGAGCTGGTGAAGAATTCTGAGGACGCTTTCGGCCTCATCATCAACCCCTCTACTGACAGCTTTATCGCCGACAGCGCGTTTTTTTCCTATATAGACGCCGAAATCAGCAAGACCAACTATTACAACCCGACCTCCTGGATTAAGGTGAAGCCTGTTTACAAATTGGTGAATCCTGACGAGAAGACCTCAGAGGTCCTGAACAAGTTCCTTGATGACATGGTTGACGTCGATCATGCCTGGGTAAGATCGCGCGAGCAGCTCGGGCACCATGTGCTCGAGGTGGTGATCGAGTTCTTCAAGAACGCCGATCACAGCGGAGACTTCGAGGAATGGTCAGCTGTGCTGCACCCGCTCCTGAAGGCGGAGAAGGTGGAGTTCCTTGATATAAGCGACGCTCCTGACGTAAAGAGCTCAGCACCGTTCTACGAGGCGTAGCAGGCGGCCGAGCTGAGGCTGTGAAAGCTTTATTCACTCACAGAAAGTGAAAAACTGCTGAAAACTGGCAAAAAGTGAATAAAAATGTGGATTAACCGAGTACAAATCAGTGGATAATCTTTAAAACTCCAAATTCAGCGCGTTTTTCAGCAGTATGAAGAAAACTGAAATTCTGTGAAAATCGAATCCCCCGGAAAAAAGCACCTTTCCGGGGGATTTTTTTATGCCAGAAATACGCGCTCTTTGCTTATAGAAGAGGACCGGTATTTCAAAAATACACGCCAGGGCCTCAGGAATCGCCCAGAATGGCCTCTTGGGAAAAGAAAGTACTCTTAAGCGTCAGTCAAGAAAATCCCCGGGAATCGCAATTCTGCGCGTTTTCCTGCCATGTGAATGAAATGAGTCTTTATGCCAGTGTTGTGAACATCTCAGTGCCTGACTTGTGGGATGACTGATCCTATCTGTGGCCTTCTGTGAATAAAGAGCCAGGTGTGAACGGAATTAAATCACAGGCGCAGGGTGAGAGGCTGATGCAGCTGAGAGCTGCCTTTGCGGATATGTCATTGATTATATATGACATATTATATCATATTAATATCAGAGTCCCTGGCAGCAGAAATCCTGACAGCCCAGAAACAAAAAATCCCCGGAACAGTGCCGGGGATCTCGTTAGCCTTATGAGGCTCAGTTGTAGTGATGGTTCGAAATCTGGGCCGCGTGGAGCCTTGCCATGGCGCGGGACAGATTGACAATCGCGGTGGCGTAGTCCGTATCGCCGGGCTTTGCCCCGCCGGAGGAGTTCTGAGCGTTCTCGAACGCCTCCTGCGCCGCCTTTGCCTCCTCTTCGGCCTTGGCCTCATCGATCTCCTTGCCGCGTACCGCAGTGTCCGCAAGAACCGTCACCGAGACCGCAGCGTCGTCTGACTCCTCGTTGAATGCGGGCTGCACTTCAAGAAGGCCTCCAGAGACGTAGAGCACCTCATCCTTGTCTTCCATGCTCCGGTAGCTGATAAGCCCGGGCTTGATGGCAGTCAGAAGAGGGGCGTGGCCGTGAAGGATTCCGAGCTCGCCTTCCGATCCCGAAATCCTCACTGACCTCACCAGACCTCTGAACAGCCTGCCTTCGGCGCTTACCACCTCAAGTACAAAAGGAACATCAGCCATTGCCTACTCCTATGTCAGTCCCGGCCACTCTGTCAGGCGTTGATTGTCTTGGCCTTCTCAACGGCCTCGTCAATGGTGCCGACCATGTAGAACGCCTGCTCCGGCAGATCGTCATAGTCGCCGTTGATGATGCCCTGGAAGCCCTTGATGGTATCCCTGAGGGAGACGTACTTGCCGGGCTTGCCGGTGAAGGTCTCAGCTACGTGGAACGGCTGGGACAGGAAACGCTCAATCTTGCGGGCACGCGCGACGGTAAGCTTGTCCTCTTCGGAAAGCTCGTCCATGCCGAGGATGGCGATGATGTCCTTGAGCTCCTTGTAGCGCTGGAGAACGGTCTGCACGCCGCGGGCGGTGTTGTAGTGCTCCTCGCCGACGACCTGCGGATCAAGCTGGCGCGAGGTCGAGTCAAGAGGATCAACCGCCGGGTAAATACCGAGGGATGCAATCTGGCGCGAGAGCACGATGGTTGCGTCCAGGTGGGCGAAGGTGGTCGCCGGGCTCGGGTCGGTCAGGTCGTCCGCAGGAACGTAGACTGCCTGAATCGAGGTGATGGAGCCCTTGTCGGTGGAGGCGATTCGCTCCTGGAGCTGTCCCATCTCCTCAGCAAGGGTAGGCTGATAGCCGACCGCTGACGGGAGACGTCCGAGCAGTGCCGATACCTCGGTTCCCGCGAGGGTGTAGCGGTAGATGTTGTCGATGAAGAGCAGCACGTCCTTGCCCTCGTCACGGAACTTCTCAGCGACGGTAAGGCCGGTGAGCGCGACGCGGAAACGGTTCCCGGGGGGCTCGTTCATCTGTCCGTACACCATCGACACCTTGTCGAGGACCTTGGAGGCCTTCATCTCGTAGTAGAAGTCGTTGCCCTCACGGGTACGCTCTCCCACGCCGGTGAACACGGAAAGTCCCTGGTGGGCCTTCGCGATGTTGTTGATGAACTCCATCATGGCAACGGTCTTGCCTACTCCGGCGCCGCCGAAGAGGCCGACCTTTCCGCCCTTGGCGAACGGGCAGATGAGGTCAACGACCTTGATGCCGGTCTCGAGGATCTCGGTCGTGCTGGACTGCTCCTCGTAGGTCGGAGCCGGGCGGTGAATCTCCCAGCGCTCCTTCTCGCCGATGGGGCCCATGTTGTCCACAGGCTCGCCGAGGACGTTCATGATGCGGCCGACGGTCTCATTGCCGACAGGAACCTTTATTCCGGCTCCGGTAGCCTCAACCTCGACTCCGCGGCGCAGTCCGTCGGAAATGCCCATGGCGAGGCAGCGCACTACGCCGCCGCCGATCTGCTGCTCAACCTCGAGGACCAAACCGTTGCTGGAGTCATGGCTTGTTACCCTGAGGGCATCGTATACCTTCGGAATGCTTTCCTTGGGGAACTGGACATCAACAACCGCGCCGATGACCTGAATCACCACACCTTTGGCTCCGACGCCTGTTGCTGTTTTTTCTGCAGTCATTAATTTCACCTTCCAAATTACTAAACAGCCGCGGCCCCGGAAACAATTTCGGTTATTTCCTGGGTAATGCCGGCCTGGCGTGCCTTGTTAAACTCAAGCTGGAGGCTGTCGATGAGAGAGCCCGCGTTCTCGGAAGCGGCCTTCATCGCAACCATCCTCGCCGACTGCTCGCTCGCAAGATTCTCGAGCACTGCGCTGTAGACCTGGGACTGGATATAGCGCTTGATGAGCTCATCAAGAAGCGACTTGGCATCAGGCTCGTAGATGTAGTCCCAGTGGGACTTTGCGACCGAGCCGTACTTGCCGTCCTCCTTGCTGTCCTGCGGCAGGGGAAGAAGCTGCTGGAAGACAGGCTTCTGGACCATGGTGTTGACGAACTTGTTGAAGACGAGATAGACACGGTCAATATTGCCGTCCTCAAACTCCTTCAGCATGTTCGTTACGGTTCCGACCACGTCATCAGCGCCCGGATCCTCGCCAAGCCCGGAGGCGTGCGAGACGATCCTGCAGAGCTTCACCCTCGAGAAGAAGGAGATGCCCTTCGAGCCGATGATGGAAGCCTCGCACTCCACGTTCTGGTCATGCCACTTCTTCATGTCGATGACAGTCTGCCTGAACTCATTGATGTTCAGGCCTCCGCAGAGGCCCCTGTCAGTCGACACGATGATATAGCCGACGTGATCGATCTTCCGCTCGGTAAGGAACGGATGATGGTACTCGATGTGTCCGTCAGCTATATGGTGAATGACACGGCGCATGGCGTGAGCATAGGGACGGGCCTCCTGCATGCGCTTCTGCGTCTTCCTCATCTTGGAGGCCGCAACCATCTGCATGGCAGAGGTTATCTTCTGAGTGCTCTGCACACTGCTGATTTTAGAACGTATTTCCTTAGCGCCTGACATCAGCTGCCCCCTTTCCTATCAGCCCTGAGAAGCCTTGAACTTCTCCACGATTTCCTTCAGCTGCTTCTCGATCTCCTCGCTGAAGGCGCCGGTGGCGTCAAGATTGCTCATCAGATCCTTGTAGTTGGACTCGGCAAAGTCCAGGAGTCCGCTCTCGAAGGACGCCATCTTATTGAGCTCGACGTCATCGATGTAGCCGTGCACGGCAGCGTACAGGATCACGCTCTGCTGCGAAACGCGCAGCGGGCTGTACTGCTTCTGCTTCATCAGCTCGGTGACCTTGCGTCCGTGGTTCAGCTCCTTCCTGGTAACCTCATCGAGGTCTGAGGAGAACTGGGCGAACGCAGCGAGCTCACGGTACTGGGCGAGGGCTGTTCTTATGCCTCCAGAAAGCTTCTTCATGACCTTGGTCTGCGCCGCGCCGCCGACACGGGACACTGAAATGCCCGGGTCTACTGCAGGACGGTTGCCCGCGTTGAACGCACGGGTGGTCAGGAAGATCTGTCCGTCGGTGATGGAAATTACGTTCGTCGGAACGAACGCGGACACGTCTCCGGCCTGGGTCTCAATGATCGGAAGCGCGGTCAGTGAGCCGGTCTTGCCCTTGATCTTGCCGCCGGTGAGCTTCTCGATGTAGTCGGCGTTGAGGCGCGCGGCTCTCTCAAGAAGTCTTGAGTGCAGGTAGAAGACGTCACCAGGATAGGCCTCACGTCCAGGCGGACGCTTCAGCAGCAGTGAAATCTGGCGGTATGCCACAGCGTGCTTGGACAGGTCATCATAGACGATGAGCGCGTCCTCGCCCCTGTTCCTGAAATACTCGCCCATCGCGCATCCCGCATATGGAGCGAGATACTGCAGTGCGGCGGTGTCAGAGGCAGATGCCGTAACGACGATGGTATTCTCAAGAGCGCCGTGCTCGTCAAGCTTTCTTACGACGTTGGCAATGGTCGAGGCCTTCTGGCCGATGGCGACATAGATGCACTTTACGCCGTAGTTCTTCTGGTTGATGATGGTGTCGACTGCGAGAGCGGTCTTTCCGGTCTGGCGGTCGCCGATGATAAGTTCACGCTGGCCGCGTCCGATAGGAACCATCGAGTCAACAGCCTTGTAGCCGGTCTGCACCGGGGTGTCGACTGACTGCCTGGTGATTACGCCAGGGGAGACAACCTCGACCGGTGAGAAGCCGTCATTCCTGACCTCGCCCTTTCCGTCGATCGGCTGTCCGAGGGTGTTGACCACGCGTCCGAGTAGTCCCTCTCCGACCGGAACCTCGAGAATCTTGCCGGTACAGAATACCTTCTGGCCTTCCCTCAGGTTCTCATAAGGTCCGAGAACTATTGCTCCGACGCAGTCGCGCTCCAGATTCAGGGCCAGACCGTAGAGTCCGCCGGGGAGCTCAATCATCTCTCCCGACATGACATCAGTCAGACCGTGAATTCGTATGATGCCGTCGCTGACCGAAACGATGGTGCCCTCGTTTCTCGCTTCGCTCACGACGCTGAACTGCGAGATCCTCTGCTTGATGAGATCCGCAATTTCCGTTGAATTCAGCTGCATTTAACTTACCCCGTTCAGGCTTTGAGAGCCGATGCCAGGGACCCGAGCCTGCTCTTAAGGCTCATGTCCACGACCTCGTTCCCGGCCCTGATGATGAAACCGCCTATGAGTGCGGCGTCGACCGCAGTGCTGAGCTTGGCCTTGCAGTGCCAGTGCTTCTCAGCGATCTTCTTGATTTTGGCGAGATTCGCCTCCGAAAGCTCCGACGCTGAAACGACCTCGACGCTGAGTACGTTCCTGTCCTTCTCGGCGCGCTCCTCAAACTGTCTGAATACCTCAGGCATCAGGGACAGCCTGCCGTTCTCGGCCATGACGCGGAGGAAGTTGGCGCAGTGGCCGTCGATTGCCGGCTCGCCGGTCTTCTTCTCCTTTGCGACGTCATAGCCGAGAAGTCCGCAGAACGCGGCGGCAAGCTCATCAGCCGGGAGCGTTCCGTTGATCAGGGGAGCAACCCTGGAGTCCTCGGAGACAGCGGCGGCAAAGCCGAGCATCTTTTCCCACTCGCCGACCTCATCCTGCTCTGAGGCGTACCCGTAGGCCGCTTCGGCATAAGGCCTGGCGACCGTCTCGATATCAGATGCCATGCTTCACCCCGTTAAAGCGCCTTCGCCAGATCGTCAATAAGCCTTGAGTCGACTGCGGTGCTGACCTCGCGCAGCAGGATCTTCTCAGCTCCGGCAACAGCGAGCTCGGCAACGCGCTTCCTCAGCTGCTCCTTCGCCCTGCTGCACTCGGCCTCGATCTGGGCCCTGCCGTCGGCAAGGATCTTCTCCTTTGCCTGGTTGCCCTCTTCCTTGGCGCTGTCAATGATTTCGGTTCTGCGGCGGTTGGCCTGCTCTATGATCTCGGCAGCCTGTCTCTTGGCTTCCTTGAGTTCCTCCGACGCGCGGTTCTGAGCGAGCTCAAGATCCTTTTTGGATCTTTCTGCCGCAGTCAGGCCTTCCTCGATCGCCTTGCGGCGCGCATCGATGGCAGCCATGACCGGAGGCCAGATGAACTTCATGCACAGGACGACGAAAATCAGGAAGGCCAGCGCCTGTCCGATAAATGTCGCGTTAAGCTCCATACCGCTCTACCCCCTGGATTAATGGCCGAGAGCAGGAATAGCGCCGAACATTACATAGAAGCCAACGCCGGCAACAATCATAGGAACGGCGTCCACAAGTCCCATGACCAGGAAGAACTGGCCCATGAGCTTTGACTGAAGCTCAGGCTGACGGGCTACGCTCTCGACATACTTGCAGCCAAGGAGTCCCACGCCGACAGCAGCGCCGATGGCAGCAAGGCCCATCATCAGGCCGACTGCCACATAAACCAGAGATACATCTGTCATTTCTAAAAATCCTCCAACAAGAGAAATCCTGTCTGCTATTCCTTCTCACTAGCCTGACTCAGGTACACAATGGTCAGCATCATGAATATGAACGCCTGCAGAGTAACAATCAAAATATGGAACAGCGCCCAGGGAACGTTGAGGACCCACTGCAGAGTGCCGTACCAGAAAGGGATGAGCGCGATGAGGATGAAGATCATCTCACCGGCGAACATGTTGCCGAAAAGTCGCAGACCGAGGGAGAGCGGCTTGGAGAACAGCTCTACGAGCCCGAGCACAAAGTTGACGGGCGCGAGGAACCATGAGTTGAACGGCTTGAGGAGCAGCTCCCTTGAGTAGCCGCCGGCTCCCTTGTAGGCAAGGGAGAAAACCACGATGAGGAAGAATACCGAGACCGACATCGAGAGGCAGATGTTCACGTCGGCTGACGGAACGACTCTCATGTACGGTATGCCGAGGAGCTCCGCGGGATGCGGCAGGAGATCAATCGGCAGGAGATCCATGAGGTTCATGAGGAACACCCAGCAGAAGACCGTCAGCGAGAGGGGCGCTATGAGCCTGCTGGTGCCGTGGAAGATGCTCTTCACGCTGTTGTCGACGAACTCGAAGATCATCTCGAGGACGCACTGCAGGCGCCCGGGAACTCCGCCCACCTTGAGCTTGCCTACGAGCCAGTAGAAGAAGCCGAAGAAAATCAGGCCGAGCGCGACTGATATGCCGACCGAGTCGAGGTTGAGCATATAGGGATTGAAGATGCCCTTTGCCTCAACATTCTCAAGATTGTTTACGCACTGTCCGGTGAAGAGATCCCCGAACTTGCAGGGAGTGTTGTACTGCTGCTTGCAGGCCTTGGCCGTCATCTGCCCCGAGCTGAGACACTGCTCGAGCTCCGGAGTGCTCTTGATGCTGTCGACTATGTTTCCGTTTCTCAGATCCACCTGCAGGAAATGCATGTGATGGGAAATGTACTCAGTGGAGCTTGCTCCCGACTCAGTATTCTCTGAACTCATCTTACCGCCTTCTACACATATGGCTGATGATGGCCAGCAGCAGGACGTAGCAGACGATTCCTGCCGTAAACGACACCAGCACAGCCGCCGGCACAGCGTATGAGAGCCTGTAGACCGCCACTGACAGGACGATTATGAGGATCACACGGACAAGATATCCCATAAGGAGCCTTCCGGTCCCGATCACCGCGTCGTCACTCCTGACGCAGATGAGCGCGAAGACGGCCTGCGGCACTATGAACGCAAGACCGCCAAGTACAGCCGAGATGCCGGCAGGACCGCCTGAATAGCATGAGACTGCGCCGCCAGCGGCAGCAAGCAGAACAGTCAGGACCGCAAGCGACAGAAAGACAGCTCCGCGTTCGGAAAGGCCATTCTTCACTGTCAGCTTCACTGCCCGGAACTCCGTTCCCTGGGAAAATCCATGGTCAATAATACCCGAAAAAAATAAAATTTTCCATGCATCAGTGTAGGATTAGCCTTTGCTGACATGCCCTGGAATATCCTTAAATCCTTTACAAAATCCTTGCATATCAATGATTGACGCAAAAACATAATTATGTATTCAGCAAGCCGGCAGCAGGATATCCCGTAGATTGCGCCCGGCTCCCCAGGAACCCTGCGCACTGCTTTCCCTTATAATTTTCCGGGGGACTCATCATGCTCATCAGATACATCAGGAACGATCTTGAAGGCGTCTACACGGCCGAGATGCTGCGCGGCAGCATCAGCATGCTTGCGGGCGTCGCCTTCTATGAGCTCACCGGAACCGGAGCCGCCGGGGCATACATCCTCATCATCGCGCTCTACGGTCTCCGCGCACTCACAGGAAAGACGCTCATCCGCCGGCTCCTCAATATGGCAGGTAGCCTCATCCTGCTCTCCGCTGTGCTCTTTGCCGGGATCTTCTTCGGGCATGAGAGGCTCATTGTCCCGCAGTGCCTTATGACCTGCCTTCTCTCGGCCGCCACCGTGTACTGCCTCGCAAGGCTTAAGGAATTCTCCGGCACCGTGATGTTCATGAGCATCTTCGGTATTATTGCCTTCGGCATGGGTCTTCTTGACACCGGGCGCGAGGTTACGGCAGACGGACTCCTCCTTGCATGCGCCAAGGGGAGCGTCTCCGTGCTCCTTGCCGTAATCCTGGTGCCGTTCACCAGGTTCCACTGGTGCGGCATGATCAACCGCTGCTTCTACCACGACCTCAGGCTCTATGCCCGGATGATGGGCAGCGCCGATTTCTACGAGAGCTTCACGGATCTTCCCTGCAGAAGCAAGAGCCGCATCCTTGCCCTGCAGAGCGCGCTCCTCAACACCGCAGGGCATGTGATTGATCCGGCGAGGCGGAGCCGCTACCAGAGCATCCTGAACGGGCTGATCCTGATCTGCTACTGGCCGACGGCCGGAACGGAGCCGGAGCATATCGCGAGAATCAACCGGATCCGGAGCGGGATATTCAGCTGCGTTGCCGAGATGCTCAGAAAAGGGCATGACAGCAGCCATGCGGCAGCCGCGGAAAAGGAGTGCCGCAGAATGCTCTCCGTCATGCCGGAGGACCGCTTCTGCAACGGGGAGATGACCCGCCACGCCCTGCGCGTGCTTGAGGACATGGCGTCGCTCCTCCGGGCAGACCGCGGGTATGAGTACGGCGCCGCTATGGAAAAGCAGGCGGAAGGGGAGGACGGAAATGCCGAAGAGAGCTGACATGCGAAGGCGCGTCCTCATGCTGCAGATGGCGGCCATGGCCGTAACAATGGCCATAGCTGAGGGAGTGTCCTTCATCTGCAGCGCGGAGCAGAGCTTCTGGATCCCGCTCACGGCCTTCTGCGTGAGCCTCTACATCGACACGCCGCTCACGGCGCTCAGGCGGACGGTGAACCGCATCCTGGGGAGCATATACGGCGTCATCATCGCAGGCCTTGTCTGCCTCATGTTCCCGGAGCAGGAGGCCATGCTGGTCTTTCTCGTGGTGTTCGCCGGGCTCACGCTCTGGAGCCGGGTGTTCTTCAAGTTCTACTACTTCTTCGTCGCCTTCATGACCGCAACGGTCATCATGCTCCTCTCAATCCTCATGATCCGCACGCCTCTCACGCCTGACTACCTCATCACAGAGAGGCTCATCTTCACGGCGGGAGGCGCCTTCATCTCCCTTGCCGCGAGCGCCGTCATCATGCCGTCCCTTGAGCGCCCTGACATGCTGAGGACCTACCGCCACTACCTGACGAGGTTCTACCTCGAGTACCGGGCCTCGCTCAACAGGCTCTCAGGCATAGGTCCGAAGGAGGGAGCTGCGGTCATACAGGGCGTGTTCCAAAGCGCCCGGGACTACAGCGAGAAGCTCCCGCTCTGGAGCTACGCGCTGCTCTTCAACAGGTTTGTCTACCGAAGCTTCGTTAGGTTCCTCCACAGGATCCACAAGATGCGGATCATGAACGCGGCGATAGCCTCGAGCATCGACGCGCTCTCCCTCACTGAGGCATCAGGCAGGACCGCAGAGCTCCTTGCCCGGAACCGAATGCTTACGAAGAAAGTAATACTCTCTCTCATGATCCTCGACCGGGAGCGCGCGCAGGGCTACCTGCGGAAACTCTCTGAAGTCAACGAGGAGCTCTCGCTTACTGACGGGTTCAGGAAGAACAGCATGGCTACGGTGGTAATCGCCCTCCGCGACATCGAGCTTGATCTGAGCCATATAACGAACGGAACGCTGCAGCTCTATCTTGCCTGGAAGAACAGCGGGGAGCATGAGCCCCGCTGAGAAGGGCTCCATAGACGAAAAAGGGCAGGAAACACATCCTGCCCCTTCTGAGTTTTTCAAAGCCATGTACTAGAAACTGCCGTAAATTTTATAAACCATTGTTAATTCAACAGGTTATATAAATTAATCAATTGATAGAACTTATTCAAACCAGTACAATGTACTAAACATCAGTTTCACTTCAGGCAGCCAGCAGAATTCAGCTGTTCAAACCAGAGCATCTGCATCCCTGCGCAGGCTGCCGATAAAAATCCGGATGTTTTCGTATGAAACAGCGCCGGAACTATTCTTAGTTTTAATTGATTTCAGCTCGTCCTCGGACGACTTCTTACAGCGATGGCACGTTAATGATGCTTCGAAAAAAACTGAAGCGTCATTTATAGTACATAACTGTAAAACTGAAACTCTCCAAGACTCAGCATCAATCAGCGGTGCTTGAGCGTATTTTCCGATTTCAGCGTAACTATGACGTTGTCCGCGACATGCGGCGCGAGCCTCAGGGGGAAACCGCTCCAGATCCCGGTGCCGTTGCTCACGATAAGCGAGCGCCCGTAATCGTGGTAGAGCCCGCTCACATACCCTTCATTCTCGTACTTGACAATAAGGTCAACGCCCGGGATCATGCCGCCGTGGGTATGGCCGGTGAATACCAGGAATGCCCGGTCGAACGTCCCCTGAGGCCTGTAGGGCCTGTGGGAGAGCATGATTACGCCCGCGTCGCGGGGAATGCCAGCAGTTGCCTTGGCGAAGTCCGGCTTCTCGCCGCCGAAGCGCTCGGCAGCGCGGTCAGTAACGCCTGCGACATAGAGCGCGTCGCCGTTCTCTGCGGTGAGCTTCACATTGGAGTTCTCAAGGACAGTGATGCCCTGATCCCTGAGGAAGCTCATCCAGCCGGCATAGTCGCCTGAATAGTACTCATGGTTGCCCGGCACGGAAATCATGCCGAACCTGGGAGAGCAGCCCTTCTTCAGATCATCGATGAACCTCCTGAGCTGCGCCGAGCGCTGCCCGACAGTGCCGTCAACCAGGTCGCCGGTGAAGAGGATGAGATCAGGCTTTGCCGCTATGACCCTTTTCGCGAGATCGTCAATCCTCCTGTCGGAGGTCCCCTTGAAGAAATGCAGATCTGTGACCTGGACAATGCGCGTGCTGTCAAAGCCGCGGGGCACCATCATGCTGCCTACGGTGTAGTTTATGTCTGAAGGCATTGAGTAGCCCTGGTGGACGCAGAAAAACGCGGCGGAGCAGGAAAGAAGGATAAGGACGAAGGTCAGTCCGCCCCTGAGCTCGCGAATGGCTTCCATTTTGAGCAGGCGGAAGATGCCGAAGAGAATCGCCCAGGGGACAGAGAGAATGGCAACTATTACGAGCGCTCCGAAAAGGGCGGAGCTCAGCATGTTGGCCCAGAGCGGGTATTCCTGCCCGTACCAGGGCTGGTCATTCAGGTAAAAGAACAGATCGCGCCCCGCGAGCACGAGAAGCGCAAGCGTAACCGGTAAAAACGCCCTGGACTTTCTGAAAAGCGGCAGAGCCAGGAACAGCCAGGCAAAGAGGAACAGCCCTCCGGACATCATAAGAAGGAACATTCAGGAGACCTCGCACACGAAGAGACAGATTGCAGAAAACTTGATGCCCACAGGAGGCCGCAGGAGCGGCCTGCCAAGACTGATCAGACCGGGGCCGAGCCGCTGTCAGCGCCTGCGTCAGCCTGCGAGGGCAGCTCATCCTGAGCGGTGTCGCTGCGGTTCTTTCCGAGGACTGACATGATCTTGGTGAGCTCGTCATCGCTCGCGAAGGAGAGCACCAGACGGCCCTTGCCGTTCGAGCCGAAGCTCAGCTTCACGCCGGAGCAGCCGACCGCTGACTTTATGGAATTCTGCCAGCGGTTCACATCCTCCTCGCTGAAGCGCGGGGGCTCAGGAGCCTTCACTCCTTTCTGGAGCTTTTTCACAAGGCTCTCGGTCTCGCGTACGCTCAGAGACTTCGCTACTGCCTGGTTCGCCGCATTGCTCTGCTGCTCGCCGGTGAGCCCGAGGAGGGCCCTCGCGTGGCCCATCTCAAGCCTGCCGTCCTCGACAAACTGCTTGACGTCAGCATTGAGCTCGGTAAGGCGGATAAGATTGGAGACAGACGCGCGGGACTTGCCGATGGCATCAGCGATCTCCTCGTGGGTAAGGCCGTACTCAGATGCTATGCGGCTCAGGGCCTCGGCCTTCTCCATCGCGTTGAGATCCTTTCTCTGGATGTTCTCAATGAGCGCGCAGGCAGCCGCGGTCTTGTCATCAATCTCCCTGACAATGCAGGAGACCTCGGAGAGCCCTGCCTTGCGCGCAGCCCTCCAGCGGCGCTCGCCGGCAATAATCTCGAACCTGCCGTCAGGCATGCTCCTCACCACGATAGGCTGCAGGAGGCCGTGGATCCTGATGGACTCGCTGAGCTCGTCAATCTCCTCCGCGCCCATGTCGCGGCGGGGCTGATCCTTTCCGGGAACGAGCTTCTCGATGTCAATTGCCCTGAATGTCCCGTCAGCAGTGGAAGTGCCGGCATCTGCCGTCTGGCTCTCAGGAGCCATATCGCGCATCAGATCATCCTTTACGCTGCCGCTCAGCAGAGAACCGAGCCCCTTTCCCAATTTGCTTTTCATGATCTACCAGGCCGTCAAGACAATGAGCTCCGCAGAAGCGGGCATTAAAAACATGCCGTAAGATTTTTACAGCAGCTGAAATTCTAACAGATTCAGACGATTATATTGCATCAGGGCAGTAAAAATCCTGCCTGAGGCGTTATTTCAGGCAAAAACATGCTTTCAGCCGGAGATGTGGGGGCGCCTCATCACTCACAGGCGCCGCTTTGTGATCAGGATGCGGAGGACTCAGGCTCAGCGGCCGCGGCTATGCCGTCCTGCGCCTCTTTCCTGAGGATTTCGCCGGCAAGGGCGAGATAGGCCTTGGAGCCCGGCGAGTTGCGGTCATAGTACATTACAGGCTGACCGTGGCTCGGAGCCTCGGCAAGCTTGATGTTTCTCGGGATGATGGTCGAGTAGACCTTCTCGCCGAAGTACTTCCGGAGCTCGTCAGAGACCAGCGAGGCAAGCTTGCTGCGGTTGTCGCACATCGTGCGGAGGACTCCCTCGATCTCGAGATCCGGGTTGACGGCGCTCCTGAGCTCCCTGATGGTCTCCGTGAGCGAGGCGATTCCCTCAAGGGCAAAGTACTCGCACTGCATGGGCACAATGACTGAGTCTGCCGCGCAGAGCGCGTTCACTGTGAGGAGGGAGAGCGACGGCGGGCAGTCGATGAAGACATAGTCAAAGCTGTCGCGGATGGCGGCCAGCGCCTTCCTGAGCCTGAGCTCCCTCGCAAACACCTGGATGAGCTGCACGTCAGCTGCCGTTACGTCCGAGTTTGACGGAACGACGGCATAGCCCGCGGTCTTGCTCTCGATCATCACGTCCCTGATGGGAACCTCATCGACAAGGACATCGTAGGTGGTCTTCTCCACATCGTTCTTGTCAATGCCGCTCGCCATGGTAGCGTTTCCCTGCGGATCAAGATCAACCAGAAGAACCGCACGCCCCGTGGCTGCCATCGAGGCTGCCAGGTTGACGCACGTGGTAGTCTTTCCGACGCCGCCCTTCTGATTGGTAATTGCTATAACCCTGCCCACTTTACTGCACCTCTGACGAGTTTTTAATCATTAATCATGCCCATTATAACAAGATGGCGTGCTCCGTCATAATGAGGCACTGAGAGAGCATGGGTCTCGGCGCTGAAACCAAGCGCCCCGAGCGGCTCCAGCTCGCTCTTCGTGACGTTGCCCTTCATGGCAAGAAGGCGTCCTCCTTTCTTAAGGAACCTCCCGGTGAGCCCCGCAAAATCAGAGAGGCTGCTGAAGGCGCGGCTTGTCACCATGTCATACTCCCCGTCTCCCGGGATGCTCTCGAGCCTCCCAAGGACCGGAGTCACATTGGTGAGCCCCAGCACCCTCACGGCCTCGCGGACAAAGCTTATCCTCTTCTGCCTTGAGTCGACGAGCGCGAAGGAGATGTCGGGCCTTGCAATCGCCAGCGGGATGCCGGGAAGACCAGGGCCTGTTCCCGCGTCGAGGCAGACTGCGCCTCTGAGGTACGGGAGGATGACCAGGCTGTCCATAATATTGCGCACCAGCATCTCGCCTCTCGTGCGCACTCCCGTAAGGTTGTAGACCCTGTTCCATTTGAGGAGGAGATTCGCGAAGCCGGAGAGCTTCTCCGTCATGTCCTCCGTGATGCCCGTGAGTCCAGACTCGCGGATGAGGCCTTCAAGCTCCGTATCGCTCATCAGTCCCCCTCTCTGCTGCCGTCTGCATCTGCGCTTCCGCTCAGAGGAGAGCTCTGAGCCGGAGACGCAAGGTCGTTCTTCCTCAGGTGCACCAGGAGAAGCGAGATCGCCGCGGGTGTAACGCCCGAAATCCTTATGGCCTGTCCGATGGTCGCCGGATGGAACTCATTGAGCTTCATGACAATCTCGGTCGAGAGCCCCTTCACCGTGCGGTAGTCCAGATCCTGCGGCAGAGGAGTCTCCTCGTTCTTCCTCTGTCTCTCGACCTCCTGCTGCTGATGCTCGATATACCCCTGGTACTTTACCTGGATCTCAACCTGCTCAGAGACCTTAGGATCCGCGGGCATCTCCTCACCCAGAATATCCTTGAGCCTCGCGTAGCTCATCTCCGGGCGGCGGAGGACCTCCTCAAGAGTCAGATCGCGCGTAACGTCGAGCCCGGTCTTCTCCTTCATCGACTTCGCGAACTTTGAGCCGGGGCCGATGTACTGTGAGCGGAGGCGCTGCCTTTCCTGCTCGACGGCCTCCATCTTCTCGTTGAACCGTCTCCAGCGCTCCTCGGAAATCATGCCGAACCTGTGGGCGATGGGAGTGAGGCGCTGATCCGCGTTGTCCTCGCGGAGAAGCAGCCTGTACTCGGCGCGGCTCGTGAACATCCGGTAAGGCTCCCTGGTGCCGAGCGTCTCGAGATCGTCCATAAGGACGCCGATGTAGGACTCGTTCCTCTTCGGCGCCCAGCCCTCCTCGCCCTTGGCGCGGAGAGCCGCGTTGATGCCGGCAAGCAGTCCCTGGGCGGCGGCCTCCTCATAGCCCGTGGTGCCGTTGATCTGCCCGGCGAAGAACAGGTTCTGAAGCACTCTGTTCTCCATGTTGAACCTGAGCTCCCGCGGATCAAAGAAGTCGTACTCGATGGCGTAGGCAGGACGGATGATCTCCACGTCCTCAAGGCCCTCAATTGAGTGGATAACATCGAGCTGCACGTCGAAGGGAAGCGATGTTGAGACGCCGTTCGGGTAGTACTCGTCAGTCGTCAGCCCCTCGGGCTCGATGAAGACCGGATGGCTGTTCCTGTCCGGGTACCTCATGACCTTGTCCTCTATTGACGGGCAGTACCTGGGGCCTGTCGAGTGTATTACTCCTGAGTAGAGAGGCGAGCGGTCAAGGTTGCGCCTGATGATGTCATGGGTCCTCTCGTTGGTCCTCGTGAGAAAGCAGGGCTTCTGCGCCGGATGCTGCTCCGCCGAGCCCATGAAGGAGAAGACCGGTACCGGATCGTCCGAGTACTGGCTTCTGAGCTTCTCAAAATGTATGGTGCTGCCAAGAAGCCTCGGCGGAGTGCCGGTCTTGAGCCGTCCCATGGCAAGCCCCAGCTCCCTGAGCTGGTTCGGAAGCCTGATTGACGCGGGATCTCCAGCCCTTCCGGAAGGATAGTGGACAAGCCCGATATGGATGAGCCCGTTGAGGAAGGTTCCGCAGGCCATGACAACAGCCTTTGCCCCGAACTTGATGCCGCACTCGGTCTCGACGCCCGTTACCTTCTCCCCTTCAAGGGTAAGCCCGGTAACAGCCTGCTGGAAGATATGGAGATGAGGGTAATGCTGCAGCTCCTCCCTCATAATCCTGCGGTAAAGAAGCTTGTCGGCCTGGGCTCTTGTTGCCCTGACGGCAGGCCCCTTGGAGGAGTTGAGCGTCCTGAACTGGATGCAGGATCTGTCAGCGACTGATGCGATAAGCCCGCCCATCGCATCGATTTCCCGTACAAGGTGTCCCTTGCCGATGCCTCCTATTGCAGGATTGCAGGACATCTGACCGATGGTCTCGAGCTTGTGCGTGAGGAGAAGCGTCTCCTCTCCCATTCTTGCCGAAGCGGCAGCCGCTTCGATGCCGGCATGTCCTCCGCCTATTACGATTACGTCGAAGTTTTTGAGAAAAGACATTTTTGATGGCTTCTTGGAATCAGAATTCTGTGGCTGAATTCTAACACGCGCAAAGTCCTTTTCGCTCTGTTCTGAAGGAGGCACTGGTCTGAACAGGATTTCCGGCAAGCATGTCCTCTGCACTCTGAGCCCTTGAGACCCGAAGGGTATATATGCCCTTAGCGGCCCTAACGCCAGAACGCTCCGCTGCGGATTCAGGGACTGACGGGCCATGGCTATGCACGGTCTCTCCGGGAGCGGGCCGCGTCTCATATACGTAATAAGGTCTTTTAAAGTCAAAGTCACAGACATAGAGAGGGGCGAAATCAGTGGAAAACTCTGAAAGGCCTTGCCAGTCCTTGATTACAGGCTTTTTAAAACTGTGATTCTGCTGTTTTTACGCTGTGATTTAAAGTTGACGCATTGAAATTTTTTCCACTGTGAAAACCCTGTTGACGCTTTATCATCAGGCCTCTCTCATGATTTTCACATATTGCGCATAAAACCATGTGAAAGTTGACGGCTGGTGAATGTTTTCTCCTGAAGTGATGTGAAATTTCCAATTCGGTTAACCGTTCTGTGAATTTTCCGATGCTTTTCTGTGAGAGACCGGTTGATGGTCTGTGAAAGTCGCGAAAGCATGCCGTTTTTGCCGGTTGTGAATGTTTTTGTCGCTGTTGATGAATCAGTGAAATTCCATGATATTGTTGTTGGTGTCAGTAAAAATCCCATATTTAGTTGTCAGCTCTCCGGAATAGTGCACGGAATGCACTTTCGTGCCCCATTCTGTGGGATTCATCCGGGAAAAACAGGACGGCTCACTGCTCCTGCTGCTCGTGATCATGGGCTCAGTAGAGCCTGTCATCAGCTGACTCGAGCGGGAATATCCCCTTGTAGAGCTTCTTCCCGGTCTCCGTCCTTATGAACTCATCATATATGCGGTTCCGGGTTGCGGGCCTCAAGTCATCCTCATAGGAGTTTGCGATGAGATCCGCCTCGACCACCATCTGGAAGTCCTGACCGTCGCAGGCGCTGTAGGTGTGATGATGACCGGTGATGAACTTCACCCGCTCGACGATCTTGGTGTCAAGGATCTTCGCCTCTGTGAGGATGAGGTTCGCGACCGCGGGACCCTCCTGTTCCTGATGGATGCTGAGCGCGTCGTTGTACTTGATGAGGCTGTTCCTGATGCCGATGTCGTGCAGGATGGCGGTAAGCTCAACGACAGCCTTGGTATCGTCGTCTGCCTTCTCTCCAGATGCGATCATCCTCGCGATGTTCCAGACGGTAAGGAAATGCATGATCCGCCTGGTGTCGTCCCTGTCGTACGCGATCGCCCTCTGCGCGACTTCCATGATTTTTGACTCGTCCATATGTGCGGTCCGCCCCCGTTTGATTCCGGCCGTGATGCAGCCTGAGTGTTATTCTCTACTGCTATATGGTGCCTTGGCCACCTGTTTTAAATCCGGCGTCTTTCCTGGGATTTTTCAGTGTGTCAGCTGCATGCAAAAAAAATCCCCGTCTCCCGGAGGAGACAGGGACATGCGGTTAAAAAGCCCTTAAGCTGATTAGACGCGCTTTACGAACTCGTTGGTTCTGGTGTCGATGACGATCTTGTCGCCGTCGTTGACGAAGTCAGCAACCTGAAGAGTGAAGCCGGTGCCGGCAAGTCTTGCGGGCTTGGTTACACGGCCAGAGGTATCGCCGCGTACGGAAGGCTCGGTGTACTCAACGGTACGGGTGATGTTGATGGGAAGCTCAACGGAGATGGCGCGGCCCTCATAAAGGGTAACCTGGCAGACATCCTCCATGCCGTCAACGATGTAGTTGACAGCGTCACCGAGGTTCTCCTTCTCAACGTTGTACTCGCTGTAGTCGGTGGTGTCCATGAAGACATACAGAGGGTCGTTGAAGTAGGAGAAGGTAGCCTCCTTCCTCTCGAGAATAACGTCCTCAAGCTTGTCGTCAGCCTTGAATACCAGCTCGGTGCCGGTAGCCTGGAGAAGGTTCTTGAGCTTCATCTTGACGGTGGCTGCGTTGCGGCCGGACTTGTGGAACTCGGTCTTGAGAACGATCATAGGATCTTTGCCGAGCATGATTACGTTGCCGGCACGAACTTCCTGGGCGATTTTCATAGATAAAAAACTGAGCGCCTGTGCGCTGCAATCCTCCAATGGTAAGATATATTCTGTGTGAAAAGCCTTCCCCGAATGTCTCCCGGTCTTGCCGGGCCCTATGACATTGTTCAGATCCCTTGCATACCCGCTTGGCAGGTGCCTATGGACACGCTCAGGCCTTCACAGCAGCACTAGCGCTATATTTTAGCTTATTTTTAATAAATGTGACGAGACCGTCGGCTAAATTTACTGCGCTGCAGGTTTTCTCCGCCCAGACGCGCGCCCCATGCTCAAGAGCGGCACGGTATTTTCCGTATTCCTCCATAAGGCTGCCGAATGATGCCGCGTCTCCTGTGGTGAATGACATGTTGAGGCTTCGTATAAATCTACCTGAATCCGGACTGAACGCTGTCACCATCAGATCAAGGAAGCTTGCGAGCTTTATAAGGTGCGCGTCATCCTCCTGAGGATAGATGTGCCAGATCATGGGGACGCCGGCGGCCTGAGCGCGGAGGAAGGAGTCCTCGCCCCGGACGATGTTGAGATCCGTGGCTGAGAGCAGCCTGTCGTAGCCGTCCTGGGAGGTGAGCGGCACGGTTTTTACCGTTACGTTTTCCGGAATGCCAGCTGACTCTGCCGCTCTCAGGAGTGACGCGGCTCCCCGCCCCATAGGGGCGATGACCGCGCTTTTCTGCCCTGACCTCCCGAGAGCGCCGAGAAGCGACTCATAGACAGCGTCGTTCTCGTAGCTGAAGAGCGTCATCACGAAAGGAACTGACGGGCTGAACCCGAGGCCTGTGAGGAGCTCAGCCCTTTTTTCACGGTACTTCAGATCCAGCTCCCTCTGCCCCGGCTCAATATTGAGGCCGCCAGTTCTCTCAGAGAATCCCTGGTAATAGAAGTACTTTGAGACTCCCCGGTCCACGGACATCAGGCCGTGGCAGTCGTCTGCCCAGCTCTCCGCTGTGAGGTAGTCGAGGTTTATCCACACCGCCCCGCTCCTGCCGATTTTCTCGGCGGTGAGGTCAGAGAGGCGGCAGGAGAAGGCCTCGATGACCGCGTCTCTGGGGGCGAACTCCCTCTCGGTCTCCTCTGTCCACTCGCGGACAAGAACACCTTCCGCTGATGCGGGGAACGATTCCGTGCCGCGGAACTCCGGCACAATCTCCTTCATAACGTCAGTGCGGTCAACAAAGAGCTCCGTGCTGATGCCCAGGCGCGAGAGCATCCTCGCGAGGCGCCAGGTGACTCCGATATCGCCGAAATTGTCAATTACCCTGCAGAATATGGTTATGCCGATCATGCTGACTCTCTCCTTTTCCGGCTGATTATAAGCTCCGCAGTGGATCCTGGGCTGCCGCCTGCTGTATGCGTTCTGATATCATTCCGGCAGTGTGATTTTCCATGGAGTCTCTTATGTCTGAACTTAAGCTCAGGGACATGGCGGGTCCCGCAATTGCCGCTGTCTTTGTCATTGGCGTGGTGCTTGCCGCCGGCGCTGTCATAGCGCCTTTCTTCATCTCGATTGTCTGGGGCGCGATTATCGCCGTGGCCGTCTGGAGGCCCTTCGGCAGGGTGAGGCGGAAACTCTTCCGCGGGCACACCACTGCGGCTGCCGCAGTGGCTGTCATCCTGATGTTCACTGCCGTCTTCTCGCCTTTTGCCATAGGCGCATGGGGAGTGTACCAGAAGGCCTCTGATTTCTCAGCGGAGCTTGCCGCCGCTGCGGCAGAGGAAAGATCCGCGGAAAAGCCTGGCGATGACGGTGCAGCGGCACCGGTGACTGCCGGTGAAAAGGCAGAGGCTGCCAGGAAGATAATTCTCGAAAGAACCAGGGAGAGGGTGTCGGACGTTGCCGAGAAGGCCGGAGATCTGCCTGTCGTCGGCGGTTTTTTCTCCGATTTATGGGACAGCTTCAGCCACAAGAGGATAGACTTCAGGGGGATGGCGATTAAGGCTGTGTCATTTGTTCCGGATACGGCGCAGATCGTGGTCAGAGTCGCGAAGTCAATGACCGGCGGAATCGTAATGTTCGCCATGTCGCTTCTCTTTGCCGGGTATTTCTTTGCCGCAGGGCCGGTTTTTGCGAGGCTCCTGAGGCGGCTTTCCGTGAGGATCGGCGGAAAGCGTGCGCTCTCCTATATTGACCAGAGCGTGGCCGGAGTCAGATCCGTGGTCTACGGATTCATAGGCGCTGCGGCAGCGCAGGGCGCGACAGCACTCATAGGGCTTGCCGCAGCCGGAGTTGATCATGCGTTTGTTCTTGCCATCATCGCAGGCGTGTTCTCCGTAGTGCCGGGCGGACCGGCGCTCGTCGGCTTCTTCGGCGCGTATCAGCTTTACGCAGGCGGAAGCCCCGTCGCGTCGCTCTGCCTCATTGCGTGGTTCATGCTGGTCGTCTGCAATGTCGACAACCTGGTGAAGGGAATCATCATAAATCGCTGCGGAGGCTCGTCTCTCCCCTTTGTCATCGTATTCATCAGCGTTATCGGCGGAGCATTCGCGTTCGGGTTTCTGGGTGTGTTCATCGGACCTGTGATCATGACGCTTATTGCGTCGATGATCCGCGCCTACATGAATGGCGATTCTGAGCCGGCAGGGGGCAATCCTCAGGAGCAGGACTGCACTGCATCAGCGGACAGTGAGACGGAGCAGGTTCCTTCCTCTGGCGGCGCACCGGAGGGAGATGGTGGCTCAGAAAGCAGAGGAGAGCAGACGGACTCTGCCCTTTCCTGAAATGAAAAAGGCGGGCCTTCCGGCCCGCCCCTCTGAGGAAGCTCTCAGCGCTTCCTTACGTCTGCTGCCCTGCAGCCTTACTCTTCGCTTTTCGCCTGTGACTCGTTTCCGAGCATGCCCTTCCTGCTGAAGATTGATCTTCTGATCATGTCAACCGGAATGATCATGAACGCGATGGCGAGGCAGATGAGCCAGGTGCTGAGTGAGAGAGGCTCAACGCTGAGCGCCTTTCCTCCGAGCTCGACGAACAGGTACTGCATTACAAGGATGGAGCCCATGACGATGAGGAAGTTCTTGTTCCTGCCGAGGTGCTCGAACACGTTCATGTGCTCGGTTCTCGCGTTGAAGCCGTTGAAGGTGATGGCCATCATGAAGGTGGCGAAGATGGCGGACTTTACATAGCTCCAGTCAGCGGATCCGAACAGAAGGTGAGTTCCGACAGTATCCTCGCCAGCATCTGCAGGAGCGACGCTCCAGAGCTTGAGCATGGCAAGGCAGACGACGGTAATGTAGACTGCTCCCGTGATGATCTCGATGAGCATGCCCTTCGAGATGATGCTGGCCTTTCTCGCGACCGGCCTGTCCTTCATGTACTCAGGCAGCGCAGGCTCGCTTCCGAACGCGATGGCGGCGAGAGTGTCCATGGCGAGGTTGACGAGCAGCAGCTGAATGACGGTGAGAATCACGTTCTGGTTGCTGACCAGGGGGCCGAAGAAGCAGACTGCCACTGCTGACACGTTGACGGTCAGCTGGAAAATCAGGAACTTCCTGATGCTCTTGAACATCGTGCGGCCGTAGAGAATAGCCTTCTGGATTGAGGAGAAGTTGTCATCAAGAATGGTGATGTCTCCTGCCTCCTTCGCGACCTCGGTGCCGCTTCCCATGGCAAAGCCGACATCGGCCTTCTTGAGCGCGGGCGAGTCGTTGACGCCGTCTCCGGTCATGCCGACGACGTAGTCAAGGTCCTGGGCGAGCCTGACGAGACGGCTCTTGTCGGTAGGAAGGGCTCTTGCGACCACTCTGAGATCAGGGATGATCTTCTTGAGCTCCTCATCGCTCTTCTGAGCGAGCTCCTGGGAGGTCATGGCCACATCGGTCTCCTTGGTTACTAGGCCTGCCTCCTTGGCGATCGCGAAAGCGGTCTCCTTGCGGTCTCCCGTAATCATGGTGACCTGAATGCCTGCCTCCTTCACTACCTTGATGGCGTTCGCTGCGGCAGGGCGGACATTGTCCCTGATGCTGAGAACGCATACGAGGGTCAGCGGGCAGCTGCCGTCATCTTCCTTCTCGGTCTTCGCGACAGCCAGGAGGCGCATGGAGCGTCCTGCCTGGGTGTTGATGTAGGAGTTGATGTAGTTGAGGTCCTCGAACTTCTGGACCTTGCCGTTCTCGTCAAGGAAGCTGTCGCATCTCGCGATGATCTTCTCGGGGGCTCCCTTGATGTAGGTGACGCTGCCCTCGCCCTTCCTGATGACTACGCTTGAGTACTTCTTGCTGGAGTCAAAGGCGTTGAAGGCCCTTACGTCCTCCTTTGAGACCTTCTCGCTGGACTTTTCCTTGACAAGGAACGAGAGGAGCGCGCGGTCGGTGCTGTTTCCGCCGATGACCTCGCCGTTGCTTACGGCAGAGCTGTTGTTGACGCCGATGCCGTTGATGATGTCCATCGCAAGGGATGGATTCATCTCCTGGATGCTGCCGAGGTTCCTGGCGGCTCCGGTTACGCACTCAACAACGGAGAGGCGTCCCTCGGTGATGGTTCCGGTCTTGTCGCTGTAGAGGAGGCTCAGGCTTCCTGCGGTCTCAATGCCGTTGATCTTGTGGACGAGGACGTTGTCCTTTGCCATCCTGATGCTCTGGTAGGAGAGCAGGATCGAGGTGAGCATCGGGAGTCCTTCAGGAACGGCGCAGACCACGATGGTTACCGCTACGGTGATGGCCTCAAGGATGAGCGTAACCCATCCGGCGAAGTCAGCAGGGAGCGCTCCGGTGATGAAGGTCTTGAGGAGAATGCCTGCGATGATGCATCCTGCGCCCCAGTAGCCGAACTTCGAGATCTGATCCGCGAGCTTTCCGAGCTTGACCTGGAGAGGAGTGCTGCGGGTGTCTTCCTGCACCTCAAGGGCGAGCTTGCCGAACATGGTCTTGTCGCCCACAACCTTGACGGTCATGTAGGCCTCGCCCTGGCACACTACGGTGCCGCGGTAGACGAAGTGCTTGTTGAGAAGGTCCGCGGTGTCATAGGCGGTTCCATCGGGGCAGGCTACCTTCTCAGCCTCCTCGGTCTCGCCGTTGAGGCAGGCCTGATCGACCTTGATCTCGCCCTCGACAATCTCGCCGTCCGCGCCGAGCTTGTCTCCGGACTGCAGGAATACGAGATCTCCGGTTACGAGCTCGCTGACATGGATCTGCTGGAGCTTTCCGTCGCGGATGACCTTGGCAGTCTCCTTGGCCTCCTCCTCCTCCTTGAGCGCGGATGCGCGTCCTTCCTGCTTGCTCTCGCTGACTGATGCAACGCCGTTGGCGATGATTATGGCGACAAAAATGCCGACCGGCTCGTACCAGTCAGCCTTGCCGCACAGCCAGAGGATAAGCTCTATGACCAGAGCAACAAGCAGGATGATGATCATCGGATCCGTGAAGCCCTCAAGGATTTTCTTCCAGAGGGGATCAGGCGGGATCTGCGTCAGCATGTTCGATCCGTTTTTCCTTCTGCTCTCTTCGACCTCGGCAGAAGTCAGACCTGTTTTGTTCATGTACAGCTCCTAAGACTAGATGAATGCAAATGCCTGGGATCCGGATGGATCCGCCTGGCATTGCGGTTGTGGCACTACTTTCTTCTTTTAAGATACAAGTGAAAGAATATCAGAACCAGGGCTGCCCTGCCCTGCTCCAGGATTTCCTTTCCTGATTGTACTATGAGAGCAGCCAGGCCCTGTCATTTTTTTGCCGTTTTGTGCCGAAAATGACGTACTGATCAGCATGCGCACTGCAGCTCTGTCTCTGTGCCTGCCCTTATGCCCTGTTTCCTTCGCTTCTGCTAGTGCCTCAGATGCGACTGATAGTCAGCGCTTTTCCTGAGGTAGGTCATGAGGAGCACAACTCCGATAAGAGTAACCGGCAGGGCTACTATCATCCCGGGAAGCGACCCGCAGAACGTGTCATAGGTCCCGTGCAGGAAAGCCGGCACCGCAATCGCCAGGAAATAGAGCGCCTTCCTGTACTTGGGATAAAGCTGGGCGAAGGAAATGAAGTATCCGGCTATGCCGCACCAGATGGCATGAAGGAACGGGAGGCTCGTCAGCCTCGCGACATTGAGAAAGTATGCTGAGCTGTAGTCAAGCTTGATGTTGACCTGGGTCTGGTACTGCACGCCCTCAAAGACGCCGAAGGCTATTCCGCTCATCAGGCCGTAGAAGACGAGAGTCTGGGGAATGAGCGGCTCCCTGGCGCGCCTTGCGAGGAAATAGACCGGCAGCGCCTTCGCCAGCTCCTCAGTTACGCCGACGCCGAGCACGTAGCCGACCCAGCTCAGGGGGAAAGGCGCCTCTGTAAAGATGTAGAACAGATTGAGCCTATGCAGCCCTGAGAAGATGAGGAATATCCCGATCTGCGTGATGAAGAACAGCTTGATTGTGGTTTTTGCCGATACCTGCGCTGTCTTGAAAAGATAGTAGAAGAAGAGTCCCCAGATGCAGGCAAAGTACAGGGACACCGCATAGAAGATAAGGAGCCTCGGCACCGGGGCGTACATCACTGCAAGAGGCGCGAGGCCGACAAGCGAGAGCATCAGGAGCCTCTTGTCCTGCAGCCACTGGTGCTGCCTGAGTGACGACGCCGGGACAATCAGCTCCTTGCCTATCTGCCTGAGCTGGCTCATGAGACCGCCGCTCTGGGCGACGCATGGCTTAAGGCCGCCCCGCTTCAGAACCTTGCCCACGGTCGTCACCTCATTGGTGACAGAATCGCGTGCCCGGTCCTGAATCAGGATCTGCCCGCTGTTCACGTACGTAAGAAGAGTGTTCTCATCATACGGGCCGAACTGCTGGCTGTTCCTGAGTATGTAGATCATCCTGGGAAAGCGTCCTCTGCATCAGTGCTTAGTTGTTCACCACCTGGACAATAATCAGGCGGTCGCCGTCATTTGTTCCGAGCAGGATCTTCCTGCCCTCAGTCAGCTCGACATACTGCCCCACACCGATCTTCCTGTTGTCAGTCTTGTCCCACAGGTCAGGAAGGCGCCGGTTGATGAGGATCCACCTGTTGTTCCAGAAATGGAAGTCGCCGACCGGCTTCTTCTCCTCGGGAGTGGTCTTCTCGCCGGGGATGACAAAGCGGTTGACGTGCCACATGTAGAGCGTCTGCTTGTCATAGACCATGAGACGGTAGTTCTCCTGGTGGAAGACTCCGTGCTTCGGTGAGTAGTAGAAGTTCAGCACCGGCAGCTGCCCATGGTACTCCTGTCCGCAGAACGGGCATCTGGGCTTTGTCGTGTTGTCGAACACAAACCACTTTGCCTCGCAGTCAGGGTTCTGGCAGGGCTGCATCAGGTCGGTGGTCTTGATGAGCGCCTGCTCCCACTCGCCTGCCGAGGGGCGCAGCGAAGGATCGTGCAGCCCCTGGATGAACGCCTTGTCAAAGAGCGCCTTCAGGTAGGGGCCGCAGATGGTATAGGGGCGCTTGGTCACGTCGCGCTGCGGGAGCTCGCTATCATCTAGCTGATCAACCTTGGGACGGTTGCTCGGATCATTGGGATCCTCGATGAACAGGGCCTTCTCTCCCATGGAGAGCTCCTCGTCCTTTGACGGATCCATGTCGCAGACCCGGCCTCCGCGGAGCGGATGGCGGTAGAGAAGGTACATGTAGATGAGGACGGCAAGCGCGTGGCGGTCAGTCTGAATGCTGGGGAGCTTCTTGTTCGGATCATCGAGCTTCAGGCGCTGGGTCTGGAGGACCTCCGGCGCGATGAAGTCTGGAGTGCCGACGACATCAGGCGGATACTTCCCGGGGACAACAAGTCCGTCGCAGTCGATGATGGAGGCCTTTCCCGTAAGCGGATCGACGAGGACGTTCTTGTATGAGAGATCCGAGTGTGCGAGGCCTGCCGCGTGCAGCCTTCTCACTGCCCTTGCTATCTGTATGCAGATATGGAAGTAGTCGAGCCAGCTGCCCTTCTGATCCGCGGGAAGGAACTTGTTGCGGAGCCTTGCCGACGCGAACCACTTGCCCTCCTTCTCTTTCCCCTTGAACATTCCCGAGGAGAAGAAGAAGTGGCTCTGGTAGGACGGGCAGACAATGCCGAGCTTGCCGTTCCACTCAACCATCTTGGTCGGCCAGCAGAACAGGTTCTTCCAGTACTCGCCGCCTACCTGGTTGAAGATCCTCTCGCGGTAGACACCAGTAATGTTTTTGAGGCGGTCAACGGAGTTGGCGTCCTGAGGGGTACGGAAAAAGCCGACTACGTAGGACTTGTCCGGGCTGAAGTAAACATCCTTCATCGCGCCGGATCCGATGACCTCATCCATGAACTCCACAGGGGAACCGTCCATTGCCGTAAGTTTTATGAGTTGAGCCATAATCAGTACAGTATCGCGAGTGTCCTGTCGTCATGATTTCCGGCAGACCAGAAATCCATCCATCTGAGCAGCTGATCCTTTGCCTCATGATTGTCATCCCTCAGATCAACGCCGGGTATGCCGTCATCCGGGAATCCTTCCTTAATTTTATTCCAGAACTCATTCCATTTGGAGTAGTCATTGAGGTTGCGGTCAGTCTCGAACATCGGATCCGACACTCCGTCGGTCATCAGCATCAGCGCCGTGAAGTCATCCTCGATGGAGAAGCGCAGTCTGCTGAACACCGATGCGGCGTCCTTGAAGATCTCCGGCATGGTGAGGAAGCGGGTCTGCCCTGAGAACTCTCCCTCGTCAGGCTCGCCCAGGAGCTTGGCAGTCTGTTTGTTTTCGTTATAGATGCACATTGCCCCGTCGCCGACCCAGAAAGACGCGACAAACCAGCCGAACTCAAACTTCTTGCAGATGGCGAACATCAGCGTCGTGGAGAAGTCCTTGAGCTTGCACTGCAGCTCTTTCGCGTTCTTCTCGGACTCAGCGCAGATCTCGCTGTAGGCCTTGAAGGCAGCGTTGCCGACGATGTTGTAAATCTGGACGCCCATCTCCTTGCGCGCGGCTGCCTCGCCTGCCGCCGCAGCTTCCCCGGAGTCCTTGGTCCCTGATTCTGGCTCGGAGGGCTCAGGAGCGTCCTTGGCCCTCACCGCCTGCGCGGTGCATTCATAATAGGCCTTTATCTTTGCCTCGAACTCGCCGCAGTCAGAGAGCTTCTGCCGGCAGAAATCGGTTACGCACTGGCAGGCTATCTCCGAGCCGCGGCGCGAGTACTTTGCCGAGCCGGCGCCGTCCGCGACAGCGAGGATATACCAGTCTGACTCCTCGCAGTGGCTGACCATGAAATGATCGTCCCTGGGCTTTGCCTCATGGGCGTGGGAGCGCCCGCGCTTGCTCGCCGCGACGATGTCTTTCCTCGGCGAGCCGTCCTTTCCTGCCTCAACCTTGATATAGGCGCAGTCGGTATCAGGCTTCAGGAAGGGAATGTCCGTTGGAGTCGGCTTGTCTTTCCAGAGGCTCCTCGGATCCGCGTTGAAGGCAATCGGGAGTACAAGCTCGCTGTCAGACTCTCCCGGGATCCAGCATACGGGCCTGTACTCAAGTGTTACATTGAAGTCGCCGGCCTTGACAGGCTTTCCTTCGACTGTGCAGGTGCACTGTCCGTCAGTCCTCCATTTGAGTCCGAGATCCTCAAGCCCCTTAAGGCGGAACATCTTGACTTTTCCAGCAGGGAGTCTGAACTCAAACTTATATTCCCTGCCGACAGTGCCGTTGGGGAGCCTGATGTTCAGGGCCCTGTTCTCATTTTCGATGACGGTTCTTTTCTGCGTGCGAGACTCGGTATACTCTTTCCACATGTCCTTGGAACACCAGTTGAGAAAATCTGCAATCTGCTCTTCCGAGGCCTTGATCCCCAGCCTGCCGAAGATCCTGCTGCCCAGCCTGTAGAGCCTGTTGAATTTCGATAAAGCCATCTGCCTATCCTCTTGTCCTTGTTACATCCATTCCGCCCGCAGGCCCGTCGCTGAGCTCGCCCTCCATTCCGCACCACGGGCATTTGCAGCGGCCGTCCCTGCCGGCGCAGAAGATATGGCCGCACTGGCAGACCACGAATCCGTACTGGTTCCCGCAGCACGGGCAGGCAGGCTGCCCGATGAGGGACATGGTATTGACCTTGGGGCTTTCCAGGCTTCCGTCGGAGAGCTCATTGTATGAGGCCTCGTCAATCGGATAGGCTCCGACGAGCTTGTAGTCATCAGGTGAGGCGCCTGAGGAGTCCTCTATCCCTAGCTCTGAGAGGCGCTTCGCGTACTTGATGAGATAGGGCTTCCCGGTAGTCTGGCATTTGCCAATGACGACGGCAAAGTTCTCGTCCGGCCTTGCAGACTCTGCCGGACTGACCTTCTCAAGATTGATTGAGCCGGTGCTGGGCAGCCTGATCTCGTCGTTTGACGACTCGCATACCGAGACGCTTGAGGTCTTGACCGAGGCCGTTACCCATCTGAAGAACTCGGAGAAGGAGTGTGGATCGGTCTTGCTGAGGCGCAGCACGTTCTCCGTAAGCCTGCCGAGCAGCGCGGTGTCGGCATTGTTGCCGAGCGATACCGCAATGAGGCTGCAGCCGTGCCGGTAATTCCTGTTCCAGCGGTCAATCGCCTTTGACGGATCGTCAGTCGGCACGCCGTCCGTAAAGAGGAAAATTATGGGCTTCCAGTCGCCTTTGACCTCTGCCGTGGTTTTCCTGATGTTCCGGTCAAGATCGTCCATGAGAAAGTTCAGTGCGTTCCCAAGCGAGGTGCCGCCGCCTACCGGGAATATGGGAGGGTAGAACTTGTAGAGCTCTGTGAGAGGAGATAGAACCTTTGCCTTTCCGGCAAAGGCCAGGACTGAGGCGAATACCGTCTCCAGGGCATAAGGATCACTCCTCAGCTCCTGTATGATGCTGCGCATGCCGTCCTCGACCTGTTTGATCGGCTCGCCGACCATGGATTCGGAGACATCTATGAGGAAATATACCGGTAACCTTCTCATGAAAATATGTCCTGAGCAGAGTGAGCATTCCCAGCCTCCACAATGAGGAAGCGGGCCCGTGAGAGAAACTGTTCAGAATGAAGAGCCTTCCAATGCGCGGCGCCCCATTCTGAACATATTCATGAAGCCGGCAGCCAGGAGGCTGCCGGTTCCAGGTTAAATAACCACATTGACTTCTGCAGGAGGAGGCGGAAGCTCCATGCCGGTGTCACCGGTCGAGCCGACGCTTCTTCCGCCGACGCCGATGGAATCGCTCACCCACTTGAAGAACTTGATGAAGGTGGCGCTGTCCATGGTGTCGAGCGAGAAGAGCTTGTCAGTCAGGGCCTTCAGGGGCTCTACCTTGGCATGCGGGCCGGCCGCGCAGGCAATGATGTCGGCAAAGTGCTTCTTTTTGATTTCCGGAATGGTGTCGTTGAAGAGCTTTATGTCAGACGGCCTTCCGTCAGTCATGAGAAACAGCAGGGGCATCCAGTCGCCTTTCTGCTCCGGGGTGCTGAGGTGCACCTCCTTGTCAACATTGCTGCACAGGAGCTTAAGGGCGGCGCCGGTGTTGGTCGGGCCGCTCTCGGGCGTTGTTATGACCGGTATCTGCAGTGAGTCGATCGGAGTCAGCGGAATCAGCTGCTTTACATCCTTGTCGAAGGTAATGATGCTGATGTTCACTGTCTCGAGCGCGTACGGATCGGTGCGAAGGCTCGAGACCATTGAGTCAAGTCCAACCTTGACCGCCTCAATGGGCTCGCCGCGCATCGACCCGGACGTGTCGATCAGTATGTAAACAGGCAGCCGTCTCATATCAGACCACGATGTTCACTTCAGCAGGAGGAGGAGGCAGCTGGTCCATCTTGTCGAGGTTGACTCCGCCCTCCTCGACCTTCTGGCTGCCGGTGCTTATGGACGCCGATACCCACTTGAAGAAGGACTTGATGGTAGTGCTGTCAGCGGTGTCGAGCTGCACGACATTCTCGGTAATCTGCTTGAGGATGCCGGTGTTCGCGTTCTGTCCTGCAGCGCAGGCTACCACCATGCCGAACTTGCGCTTCTTGAACTCGGCAAGTCCCTGCTTGATGTCATCGGTAGGCTCGCCGTCGGTCATGAGGAACACCAGCGGCTTCCAGTCGCCCTTCTTCTCTGCGGTGGTCTTGGTTACCTCAGCGTCAACCTTCTGCGCGAGAAGCCCGAGCGCCTCGCCCAGAGCTGTGCCGCCGTTGGCCTCAAGATTGGGCTGCTGGAAGGACGCGAGCTCAGTGAGGGGAGCGACCTGCCTCGCGTCTGAGTCAAAGGTGATGATGCTCAGATAGGCAGTCTCAAGCGCGTAGGGATCCTGGCGCAGCGTCGAAACCAGGACCTGCACTCCGTTCTTGACGGCCTCGATGGGCTCGCCGTACATTGAGCCGCTTGTGTCAAGCAGCAGATAAACAGGCAATCTTCTCATAATGCTTACCTTGCGTAGCTGTCCAGTATTCTCTTTATGGTGCGGCGGAGGTCGTTCTGATCGCTGAACGCCTCTCCGATGGCCGCAAACTTCCACTCGCCGTTCCTGCGGTACAGCTTGCCCATGATCAGGGCATCCTTTCCTGCAAACTGCGGCTCCTTCGCAACATCATACTGTGCGAAGACCGAGTTCACCTTCCTGGGAGTTCCCTCGAACATGCGGATTGACACATAGGGGATTTTCATGAAGTCAATGTTGCGGGGAGAGAAAATGTTCAGGAAGAAGAAGATCTGGGAGATCTGGCCGCTGACCTTATTGAGGTCAACAGTGATGATCTCATTGTCGAGCTCGTCATTGCCGCCCTTGTCTCCCTCGGTGTCATCGGGGGAATGGTACATGGAGCCGTCAGCGGAGCGGTCCTTGCCTATAGGCAGCCCGACCTCGGTGAATATCTCCTTGCGGTACAGAGGGGAGTAGAGAGTATCGACAAGCTGCCCGCTCTCATCAGTCATGACGCAGCTCAGATCCACGTCGACATCAAGCTCCTCCTTCCTCTTGCCGAAGCCGAGGAAGCCTGACTTCTCCACTGTGATTGCGCCCCAGTTGCATCCTACGCGGAAGCTCGTAAGCTTTGAGCCGCCTTCCTTCTCAAGGTTGATGCGCTGTCCTTTCTCAAGTCTTATCATGGCTTATTCCTTATGAGTATTTGTCGACCAGGGCCTGCATTCCGCCTTTGTTTCCGAGGCCGAGCGCCTCGAACTTCCACTCGCTCCCGCGGCGGTAGAGGCGGCCGAACTCAACTGCGGTCTCGATGGAAAAGTCCTCATCGAGGTCGTAGCGGGCAATCTCCTCATTGTTGACGGCGTTGTAGATCCTGATGTAGGAGTTGTGGACCTGGCCGAAATTCTGTTTTCTCTCGGCAGCCTTGTAGATGGTAGCGGTGAAGATTATCTCGGTAATCTTCGGATCAACCTTGGACAGATCGACGTTCAGCGTCTCATCGTCGCCGTCGCTGCTGCCTCCGGTGCGGTCATCGCCCATGGACTCAACAGCGCCGTCAGGCGACTTCAGGTTGTTGTAGAAGACGAAGAACTCATCGCGCGGCAGCTTGTGATTCTCGCCGAGCATGAATGTGGATGCGTCAAGGTCGAAATCCTCGCCGCCTCCGGCGTTAGGATCCCATCCGAGACCTACGCCTACCTTTTGGAGTCCAATGCCGATGCGCTGGCCTTTCTCGAGTACTATTGCCATGTGCTAAACCATGTCAGAATTATCCTGGGTCAGATGCCTTCCTGTTAGCTGCAGACCCGGCCATGCACCATCAGACTCAGAGAAGCCTGATAAACAGGAAGATGATTTTCAGGGACTATCCGGCCTGAGACATTCAGAAGCCAGACGGACACCTCTTTCATTATCCTAAACTGAAATGCCCCTAACAGTAAATTGGGGGTATTTCTTTTGTAAAGCAAGTCACAATTTATTGCATGAAAGCAGGAAAAAGTCCTATCAGGCTGTTTTTCCTGTCATTTGTTCCAGGAGCTCAGGCATGTATTAAGGTGATTTCTGCCCATACAGCAATCCTCTTCAGAGGGTGAGACTGCAGATTCTCCCTGCAGAATGCAGGCTCCGGGATTGTCCGCTGGCGATATGTTTACGTGATTTAAGATTTTGCTGAAATCTGGCTGTTCTGTCAGTCAGGCCGTGTCCAGCCTGACTTCTACTCTCAACAGCGCATCATTTGCAGATGATGGCGGGATTTGAGCCGCCATCCTTTCAAAGGCTGATGCGCTGGCCTTTCTCAGGGCTTATCAGAGCTTGTTCCTCAGGCGTACTTGTCAACCAGGGCCTGCATTCCGCCCTTGTTTCCGAGCCCCAGAGCCTCGAACCTCCACTCGCTGCCGCGGCGGTAGATGCGGCCGAACTCAATTGCGGTCTCTATGGAGAAGTCCTCATCGAGATCGTAGCGGGCAATCTCCTCATTGGTGATGGCGTTGTAGAGCCTGATGTAGGAGTTGTGGACCTGCCCGAAGTTCTGCCTTCTCTCGGCAGCCTTGTAAATGGTAGCGGTGAAGATTATCTCGGTAACCCTCGGATCAACCTTGGACAGATCGACGTTCAGCGTCTCATCATCGCCATCGCTGCTGCCTCCGGTGCGGTCGTCGCCCATGGACTCAACAGCGCCGTCAGGCGACTTCAGATTGTTGTAGAAGACGAAGAACTCGTCGTGCGGCAGCTTATGATTCTCACCGAGCATGAATGCGGATGCGTCAAGGTCGAAATCATCGCCGCCCCCTTCGTTCGGATCCCATCCGAGGCCTACGCCTACCTTTTCGAGTTTAATGCCGATGCGCTGGCCTTTTTCCAGTTCTATTGCCATATGCTAAACCACGTCAGAATTACCTGGGTCAGATGCCCTCCTGTTAGCTGCAGACCCGGCCATGCACCTTCAGGCCTTTGTGAGGCCTGACAAACAGGAAGATGATTTTCAGAGACATATCCAGCCGGAGATATTCGGAAATCAGGCGGACACGCCAGTCATTATCCTAAACTGAAATGTCCCTAACAGTAAATTGGGGGTATTTCTTTTGTAAAGCAAGTCACAATTTGCTGTATGAAAGCACGAAAAAGCCGTATCCGGCTGTTTTTTCCGCCATTTGCTCCCGCAGTTCAGCCTATGTAAGGTGAGCCCTGCCTGTATCACAATGTTACCCAGCCCGCCTTGCGGCGTTCTGAAACGGCTGCCGCTCATTGCATAATGCAAATTCCGGGATTGACTGCAGAGCGCCATTTTCACGTGCTTTCCGATTTTGCTAAAATCCGGATGTTCTGTCAGAGATTCAGTCCATGTCCAGCTTTTCCGTAACAAAATACATCGGCCCCGCGGCCATAGTCATCTTTGTGCTTGTTGTCATTGCCGCGGCGTTTGCGGTGGTGATGCCCTTCCTCGCGGCCATCGTCTGGGGCGCCATTGTCGCCATTGCGACCTGGAAGCCTTTCTGCTGGGTGAGGGACAGGATCTTCCGCGGACACGCGTCGGCTGCCGCCGTGTCGATTGTCTTTCTCCTGATTATCGTCATTCTGGTGCCGTTCTCTGTCGGCGTGTACGGGGCCTATCAGAAGGTCGCCGATTTCTCCTACTCAGTCATGCACAGCGCGGATGTCTCACAGAATTCTGAAGAAAAGCCTGTGCCTGACATGTCACTCTCTCAGGTGCTCAATTCCGGAGTGCCACGGGCATTCAAGATAAAGGCCCTTGCCGACGGAGTCGCCGCACAGGATAAGTCAGGCAGTGAGGCAGCTTCGGCAGGCGGCACCGGAATACTGAGCGAGTCAGACGGCGCGTTCAGTGATGGTTTCGCGGGAGTTGCCGGCACTGTGACGGAAGGCAGTCCAGAGGATGCGTCAGCAGCAGGCAGTGAGACATCGGAGAGCGCCAGAGAGCCGGCTGAGACACAAGGCACCGCGGAGCAGGCTGGTGCCGGAGAGCGCGCAGCAAAGGGGAGTGATGCCGCTCATCCCGCTGAGCCAGCCGAAAAGGCTTCTGAGACTCAGGAAAAGGAAGGCCAGGCAGGAAGCGCCGTTGAGCCTGCTGATAAGACTCAGGATGAGAACGCCGCAGCAGCATCAGAAGAGTCAGCTGATGCAGAGAGCGCTGGTGAGGACGGAAATGAGTCGGGGAAGGATGGAAAGGATCAGGGCATCCTGAGCCGCTTCAAGTTCAAGATCCCCAATCTTCCTGAGCCTGTCGCCAAGCTTCCGGTGGTAGGTCCTGTCATCGCGAAGGGCTGGGACGACCTGCAGCACAACAGGCTCGACATCAAGGGCATAGTCATCGGATCCGTCGCCAAGATCCCGCAGGCCGCCGGAGTGCTGGTTACTGTCGGCAAGGCACTCGGCAACGGCGCGATCATGTTTGCTCTCTCCCTCTTCTTTATTGGATACTTCTATATTGAAGGCCAGATGTATTCCAATATTATCGACTCGCTGGTTGAACGTGTCGGCGGAGAGAAGGGCAAAATCTACCTCGGGCAGTGCATAAAGAACATCAAGTCGGTGGTCTACGGGCTTGTCGGAGCATCGCTCGGACAGGGCATTACCGCATTCATCGGCCTCTACGCTACCGGCGTGAACAATGCCGTGGTCCTTTCCATAATAGCCGCGATATTCTCGGTTGTTCCCGGCGCTCCTCTCTCTGTTGGGCTCTGGGGATGCTACCAGCTCTACGCCGGAGGAGAGACGGCCTATGCCATCATGCTCCTTTTCTGGTTCTGCTGCGTGGTATGCACCATCGACACCTTTATCAAGGGCTTTGCCATCAAGCGTGGCAACTCTAAGGACGGCTCATCGGGGGCCTCATCGATGTCGATGTTCCTCATCATTATCAGCGTGTTCGGCGGAGCCATGGCCTTCGGGCTCCTGGGCGTGTTCCTTGGACCCGTGGCGCTCTCGCTCTTCAACACCATGGTGAGGGCCTACGCCAATATTGACGGCAATGCCGGCGCGGCCTCGCTGGCGCTCAGCGGCCCGTCATCCGGCAGCGGCGCGGCAGCTTCTGATGAGGACCATGATGCATCGGCAGGAGACAGAAGCAAGGAAGCAGAGGAGACTTCTGGCAGTGGCTCTCCCAAAGAAGGCGAGAAGCCATGAAAGCACTGCCGCCCACATCCGAGCCTTCCCACTTCATGATCTGCCCCGACTGCGATCTCGCGGTCGAGGTTGAGGAGCTTCATGAGGGGGAGCTCGCGAGGTGCCCGAGATGCGGCGCAGTGCTTATGAAAATCGTGCATCACCCTTACCTCGTGCCGGTGCTCAACGCAGCTGCCGCCCTGGTCCTGATGATCGCCGCCGAGCTGCTCCCGTTCATGACGGTGTCCGCAGCTGGAACGAACATCACCATGCAGCTCCACGATGTAGCGACAGCCCTCTTCACGAGCGATTACCGCTACCTGGGCTACGTGATCTATTCGGTAATGCAGCTTATCCCTGCCTTCATGCTGCTCTTCACTATCATCATCTTCGCCCAGATCAGGCTCGGGATAACCGGAGTCAGGACCTATGTCATTCTCCGGGCGTTCAGCACGCTTAAGGAATGGAGCATGGTTGAGGTCTTCCTGGTCGCGGTTCTGGTGAGCCTCGTGAAGGTCCTTTCGCTTGCAGAGGTAAAGCTCGGGCTGGGGTTCTTCGCCTTCATCCTCTATGTCATTTTTTACATAAGGACAGTCTCATCAGTTGACGAGCGCTGGATCTGGGACCGGGTAACAAGAATCAGGAAGCGCGTCAGCGCTCTTGCTGCAGGAGGCGGCCACACCGGGCTTGAGCTCAGGCTCTCGTCCTGCCCGGTCTGCGGCGAGATCCTGCCTTCCGGCGTCAGAAGGTGCCCGAGGTGCGGCTCCAAGGTGATATTCGCGGGGGATGCCGGCATCAGCAGCTGCGTGGCGTTCCTCATCGCGGCCTGCATCATGTACGTGCATGCCAACGTCATGCCCATAATGGTTACTGAGACGATGGGCAGCCTTTCATACTCCACCGTCATGGACGGCATTATCTTCATGTGGACAACCGGCTCGTACCCGGTGGCGGCGGTCATTTTTATCGCCAGCGTGTTTGTGCCGGTATTCAAGATTGCGGTGCTTACCTGGCTGTGCATCTCGGTGAGGAAGCTCAATTTCCTCAAAAAGCCGTCTCACAGAAAGAGAATCAGGCTTTACCGCGTCACTGAGTTCATCGGCCGCTGGTCGATGGTTGATGTTTTTGTCGTGGCCTTCATGGCTGCCTATTTCCAGATGGGCACCATGTTCAGCATCTACCCTGGTGTTGCGTCCATGTCATTCTGCGCTGTCGTTATCCTGACCATGCTGGCGGCGAACAGCTTTGATCCAAGACTAATCTGGAATGTTAAGGAAACGCTGATTTAATCAACCGTCCTTGATCATCATATGATAAAATATGATCATTGACAAATCGAGGAGCCAGACTATGCAGCAGAACTTTACTGACATTGAGTACTCTTGCCGGAAGAAAGAAACCCGCAGGGATAAGTTCCTCAACAAAATGGACAAGATGGTTCCATGGGCAGACTGGATTGCCATGATCGAACCTTTCTATCCGTCAGGCAGGCGCGGCCGTCCGACCAGAGGGATTGAAATCATGCTCAGGATGTATATGCTGCAGAACTGGTTCAACCTGGCCGATGAGGCTTTGGAAGATGCTGTCTATGACAGCTATTCCTTCCGCTCATTTCTCCACCTCGATTTCTTTGATGAGCAGGTCCCCGACGCTACAACACTTCTGAAGTTCCGCCGCCTTCTGGAAAAGAACAAAATCGGGGAGAAAATCTTCGCTGACGTGAAAGAGCGTCTTGAGAAAGCCGGCCTCATGATGCACGGCGGTACCATCGTCGACGCAACCATCATCAGCGCTCCATGCTCCATCAAGAACAGAACCGGCAAGCGCGATCCGGAAATGCACCAGACGAAGAAGGGCAACCAGTGGTACTTCGGCATGAAAATCCATTCAGGAGTCGACGCCGGCAGCGGATATATCCACACCATTACATCAACCGGCGCCAACGTCCATGATGTCAATGAGGCCCACAAGCTGATTCGTAAGGACGATGATGTGATGTACGGTGATTCCGGGTACAGCGGCATGCGTAAGAGGGAAGAGGTCAAAAAGGATCCTCATCTTTCGAAGGTTGAATACCGGACCAACATCCGTCCAAGCAGCCTCAAAACAAAAGACAGCTATCAGGGCATCAACTGGGACAAGAACATAGAGAACCGCAAGTCATCCACCAGGTGCAAGGTGGAGCATCCCTTCCTTATTGTGAAGCGCCTGTTTGGATATTCCAAGGTGCGCTATCGCGGCCTGGCGAAAAACTTCAACCGCTTCAACGTCCTGTTTGCCTGCGCAAACCTCGTGATGTGTGAAAGAGCCGGACGAATTTCTGAATTTCAGGGGGTTAGTGTGTCCATTTAATGTTAAAACGGTCATAAAACGAACATTATGACCGAATAAACGCCAATATAAGGGCAGTTTTATGGAATTTTCATAGGTTGCTGATTAAAAAATCATCAGCAATTTTTGAGTAGCGAGTTTTTAATCGGTTTCGCAGAACAACACCCTAATTGTTCAGCGTTTCCTTAAAGAGGCCTCAGAAAAATTTGAAGCGTCATTTCTAGTATTATGTAACACGCGTTATTTCGTTTTTATGACCGCATACAAGGGGGGCCTTAAGAGCCCCCTGAAAAACAGCCAACTGCTTTTATTCAAATTCAGGGTAAAGCCTTCTGAGTTTGATTCTCGCATCCTCCGTGGTGAACTGCCAGTTGACCTTGTGCTGTCCGTTATTGCGTTCTTTCGTCCACGTGTCTATCTGTTCTCTAAGCTCCTCGATCGATTCTACACGCTCAGGCAGGCACTGCCGTTTTAGCATGCTGAACCCGATCTCCTGTATGTTCAGCCATGAGCCATGCTTCGGCGTATAGTGGATCTCAAGTTTCTCACTGATGCGATGTGCCTCCTCTGGAGAGAAAGCTTCGTACAGCGATCCAACCGTATGCGTGTTCAGGTTGTCCATGACCAGAACAATCTTTTCGGCATCTGCGTATTCTTCATCTACAAGCCGCTTAATGAACCTTGCCCAGTCAGCTTTGGTTCTGGTCGGTTGCACTTCATAGAACTGTTTCCCTTTCAACGGCTCGATCGCGCCGAAAATCTCCGCTGTGCCAAATCTCATGTACTCGTCATCGATCTTCCTGACTTTTCCAGGCTGCATCGGAATCGGCTCTCTGACTTCGCCGATGAGCTGTTTTGGCGACTCATCCATGCAGATCACAGGCCGTTTAGCGTCATAAGGCCTTGTGTACACATCGAGCACATCCTCCATCCTTGCAACAAATTCTCCGGAACGTCCTTCCTGGATTTTCCAGTAATCGCTCAGGTGAGGCTTAAGTTCTTTTTTTTTAAGAGCCGCTGGACGCTCATTGGTGAGATCTTGTCAGTGAACTCCAATTCAACAGCCTTGTCTGCCAGGAGCCTTACCGTCCATCTTTTGTACCCTTTAGGAGGGTCTGAGCATGCAAGCAGTGTCAGTTTTGCCTCAAATTCCCCGTCAAACTTGACCTGCCTTGACGGGCGTTCCTGCGGCTTTCGGTTCAGCGCTCTTTCGAGTCCTTCTGTGACAAAACGCTTCTTCAGGTGGTTCAGAGTTCGCGTTGTCATTCCGAGTGCGCCGGAGACTTCCTCCAGCTTCCATGGCCTGGAGTTGTTCTCGCCGCGGTCAAGCAGCAGGAGAGCCCTGGCGCACAGCACTGCCCTTGACGGATGTGTTCCCTTGTTGCAAAAGGCCTGAAGCTCTTCGACTTCCTCTTTTGTGAGTGTTACCCGGTACTGTGTTCCCATACGAGATCCCCTGTCAATGATGGCGGATCTCATTATAGCTTATAAAAGCGAAATATCATGCGTTACATAGTACTAGTACAAAACTGTAAAACTGAAATGACACACGCTGCGGGAAATTTCCCGGGAATCAAGCGCGCCGCTGTGCCCTTGCCGGTCACAGCAGGCAGGCCTCAGCCCCTCTGCTCCGGGACTCCGCCTTTCCTGAGACTTCCGAGGCGCTCGCCGGATTTCTTCATTATCCCGAGAGACTCCTTAAGGCTGCCAAGAGCGTCCTCAGGCCTGCCGCCCGCGCTTCCCTCCTTCCGCTTCCCGCAGTCCGGCGACACCTTCACGCCATCCCTTCCCGCTTTTTCCTTATCGGCCATCCCGGCTTCCTCCTCACTATTCTGAGCTTTTCTAAACATTGTACTAGAAACTGGTGTAAGTTTTATAAAATATCGCTTATTCAAACAGTTACATCAATTCAAGCAATTTATAAGATTCTTTCAAATCAGTACAATGTACTATACATAAGTTTCACTTCAGGCAGCCTGCAGAATTCCGCTGGTCGAATCAGAGCAGCTGAATGCCAGCGCAAGCCGCCGTTAAAAATCCGGATGTTTGCTGTACAAACAGTTGCCGGAACCATTCTTAGTTTTAATTGATTTCAGCTCGTCCGAAAACGACTTCTTACAGCGATGGCACTTATAAAAATGCTTCAGGAAAATCTGAAGCGTCATTTCTAGTACATAACTGTAAAACTGAAAAGTCCCTGAGCCCGCCATTGCCCTTAAGCTCTGTCGGCCGGTCAAAAAGCAGCGCGGCCCTCACCTGGAAGGCCGCCTGCTCCAAAGACCTCTGTCATGGAAAGCCTTTGTCAGCGCACCGTTCCCGCAGCCGAGATCGACAATAGTTTTGCTCTCTGAGAAGTCCAGCAGCTCCATAACGCTGCTGCCGTACTGGTGAACGAAGGAGAAATTGCTGGTGTACTTGTCGGCATCCCACTTTATGTTCATGTTTTAGCCTCTTAAGAAACCTCTTATACCTTCTAATACTCAAAAAGCAAATTTGAAATTTTATTACTTTGCAATTTTAAATAACAGTGGAATAAAATACATATCATTGCACTTAATATAGACATATCTATGAAGCGATATCCTTATTTTCGCCATAAATAAACCTGTATTTATATTTTTTATATATAAATTTACTTAATATTTCTGACATTTATCCTAATTTTTATCTGACATGATGCTTAACTTGCATGTCTGTTTATTGCATCCCAAGATGAATATATTTTTCTTTTAATCTTCGCTGAGATTATTAAAATGAAGTAAGGATCGGAACTTGCGGTCCTGACGGTCAGAACGCAGGAAACAAGCAATCTCAGCGCATGGCTTTTGCCTGAGCGGCTATCAGATTAAAGTTTAAGCACGATCACAGAATCAAAATGGCTTTGATTTCTGCTTTAATTCAGGCAGTCTGATCTGAGTAAAATACAAGAAACTGATTATTTTTCATGGATTAATAATTATGACCATTGAAAACTTAGAAGGCAAAACCAATGTTCTGCATGCCAATGTCGGAATCGACCTCGGTGCAAAGAATACAGGCGTTTTTATTGAATGCCACAGACCGTCAGAACCTGATAAGTTTTCAAGTGCGGCGTTTACTGTTGTAATGCCTCCGGATCAGACTGATTTTACCTACAGGCTGACTTCCCGTACGCAGGCAAGGCATCGTGTCAGAGGAGGACAGAGATTTTCCCTGGCAAGGCGCTTGCTGAAAGTGCTTATTGAGGAGATGCTACGCAGAAAAAATGAGACAATTCCGACTCCGCAGAAAACGCAGTTGTGGGATGCGCTTTACGGGCTGCTGAAACGCAGGGGATATTCACGCGTTGATTCTGAGACGGATCTCTCCTCTCTCACTGAAATCAGCGATACAGAAGCTTTCCTTAAAATTTTTGCGGATGTTTTCGGAATTGACAGCAGTTCCCAGCTGTTCAGCCATCTTCAGGCAGGAAGCAGGGATGATCAGGGAAACGATGTAAGCCCGGAGGCTTTCTGGAACAGCTTCAAGCAGAACATCGCAGACGTTGAGGAGTTTTCAGCTGCGTTTGCGAAGCTCCCGGACAGAACCGCTCTTAAGAAAGCGGTGACTTCCTGCGTGAAGAATGATTTTCCTGATCTTGATCCGAAGCTGTACCTCAATGCTGTTATTTCTGTTGTTGATGACACTGGCAGCCTGCTTCTCGAAAAAAAGCACGGCCACAAGTCAAGACGTGAGTACATAGAAGTTGTACTCAAGGAGATCGAGAAAGACAGAAGGCTATGGAAAATTGCAGAGCTTGCGGGAGGAAAAGAACGTCTGGCAAATCTTGTATGCAACGTCTCAAACCTGCAGCTCAGAGCCCTTCGCTGGTATTTTAATGACGAACGGTTCAAAGACACTGATTTTTATGATGGCGAAAAGCTGAAGAGTATTCTCGTTTCTGCCTACCGGTATTTTCATCCGGATGATGATCGCAGGCAGGATATGAAGGATGTGATTTCAGAGTACAGCGGTAGCGGCAGCATCCTTGATACGATGTCCGACCTCGATCCAATAAAGTCCATTCCGCCCTATGAGGATCAGAATAACAGGCGCCCGCCGGCTGATGCCACTCTTCTGCTCAATCCTGCCGTTCTTAACACAAAAGCTCCTGAATGGATGGAATGGGTTAATAAAATTTACAGCAAATACCCTATATATTTCTCCGAGACAGAGTACTTTGCTGAAAAAGTAGATAGAGTTTCCAGAGGCAAAGAAGATAAAAGTGGAATATTGTCAGGAAATTTCTACCAGGCATCCTATGTCCTTCAGAGAATTTTTGACAGAAATAAGAAAACTGATCCTTTTTGTCTGAGAAATAACGTTGATGCGTATAAGGACTCAGAGCCGCACTCGTTTGATAAAAACAACAGCGGTTTCAAGGAGCTGTCACTGGTTCTCGGAGGGGATCAGTATGCTGTTGAATTCTTGAATCTTGCTTCCGGTTATTACGACGAAACCAATGCAGCAAAAGACGGATGCTGGCAGTCAGAATTCAATATGAATTCAGACAACCCTCCGCTCCTTGAGAAATCAGGCATTCATCCTCCGATGAAAAAGGGAGTTCTTGATATTCTGATTGGTAACATTCTGGGGGCTGACAAAGATACAGGACGCGCCTTTATATCCTTGAGGATTATGGATGAGCCTGTGGGAAAAAGGCTTAAAGTAAAAAGCATCTGCGGGAAAGCGGCTGACCTTAACAAAAAATACGGAAACGGCTTCAAATACGCAATAGAAGCTGCGAAGGCGAAAAATCTGCAGTCAAAGCTGACACATGACGAACAGGAGCTTGTAAATATTGATGTCAATGCCTCTAAAGCAGCAGAGGTTATAAGCAAGAAGCTCAACCTTTCGCAGGAACAGCAGAGAAAATTCTCCAATCCTTTCTCTCTTTCTCAGATATATAACATTCTGAACAATGATCCTGACGGGTTCAACGGCACATGTCTCCCCGTGACTTTTGAGAATTCCTACCGTATGAGACCAGCTGATGATCAAAAAAGCATTGCAGCTGAATTCTCAAGGCTTCCGGCTGACTGTGTCAGACCTTTCGATGGCATACTGAGGCGTTCGCTGGAACGAGTCAGCTTCGAGACAGCGAAACGTGTTGCGACAGAAATTAAAAATGCCAGCAATGCCGGCATCCCGGTTGACGTGACTATAGTTGTTGAGTCTAACTCATTTACATTTTCGGCCGATCTTGCAGAAATCAAGAAAGCTTCAAAACAGAAAATAACTCAGCTTGCAGAAAAAGGTGAAACAGAGAACAAACGCTGGGCAGATAAAGATGAAAGAATTAAACGTGCAAGCAAAGGCATTTGTCCGTACACAGGCCAGATACTGCTGCCGACTGATCAGTCTGGTGAAATTGATCATATTATTCCGAGAGCATTAAGCGGGAAAAATCAGGGGATGATCTTCAATTCCGAGGCAAACCTGATATTTGTGTCCCGGATGGGAAATCAAACAAAAAAAGATCAGCTTTATACCCTTGGTAATCTGAACGGGAATTATCTCAGGAAACAGTTCAGTACTGATGACATTAACCTGATTGAACGTGAGATCAAGTCAAAAATAAAAGATCTCAAAGAAAAAGGCCGGCTGAAGCGCTTTGAGCTCATGTCTGAGGATGAACAGAAGTACGTCAGACACGCACTGTTTCTGAAACCCGGAGATGATGCGAGAAGGGAGGTAGAAAGAAGCCTTGGCAGAAGAAACCAGACACTGGTAAACGGAACACAGCAGTGGTTTGCCGGCACACTGGTTGAGAATATAAAAAAGATTCTCAACGACAATGGGTATTCCAGGATTAACTTCTCTGTCCGCCGCATGCCTGCAGAAGGCACATCTGACTGCAGACGAAGACTCTCAGAAATTGACTCACAGTTCGCTAAGCCCGCGTCTTCAGAGCAGCCTTTTGCCTCACATGCCATCGATGCTCTGTGTGTCTATGCCGGAGCATGTGATGTTCCGGAGATACGCTCTCTGATGGGAGGTGCCGTCTGGGATGACGAAAGTGATGAATCAATTCCATCACAGCTGGTTAACAATATATTCCCTAGGAATGTGGACTGTATTCATGTTGAACGAAAGCCTTTGGCAGGGAAGAGCAATTTCTGGTCAAGGAAAGTCTTCAATGACGGAATTTACCAGCTGAATTTTATTCCTATTCTTAGAAAAGATGATGATGTCAGACTTGGTTTCAACATTACATCTGTAAACAGTAAAAAGCAAAATGGCGTCAAAGGCAAGACCCCGCTGAAAATGCTTGAACTGCTGACTGACGTACTGAGTCAGCCAGTAGATGCAGGCGGTGGCTGGACCAAATATGAAATTTTGCCAGACACTGCTTTCGAAAAGGTCAGCAAGGCCATGCATTCCTATGTGTCCGAGGACGAACTGAATGCCGTCAAAGTGATTCTGTCCTTGTCGTATATAACTCAGAAGACCAGTGTCGTAGGTAAGCTGTATGACTCTCAAAAGCATAAACTGAAACCTCTTGAGGAAAAGTCGTTTCATATAAAACCTGCATTTTCATCAAAAACCCTCGGTTTCAGCTATGGATGCGACCTTGTCATACCAGTTTTTAACGACTGGCAGCGAATTGCTGAACTCGATGAGATCAGAAAGCTGTTCGGCCAGGAAAAAGTTGATCAGAACACCGTAGAGAAAGTTATAAAGAAGTACTGGCCTGACAGAAAAGTTCAGAGCAATGTAAGAGTGACATCAAGGCCTCATTCGGCTTACAGACAGGCAATTTCTCTCCCCATGAAGGCTGCCACTGGCGCATGTTACGCAGTCAGAAGGAAAAATCTTGACGGCACACCAATATATCAGGTGATTGCCACTTTGCAGAACTCCAGCGGCTTTGCCGCAGATCAAGGCAGAAAGGTTGACTGGAAGTCACCTGTTCTTCTGGATGGATTGAAGGCTGAAAACATTATCCCTCTTAAAGAAGAGCGTTTATACAGGGAAGACTCGGTGATCGTTCCTCTGACTGAATTTCGCAAGGTGTTCGTATATAAGACGCAAAAGCATGAGACTAGTGGCTCAGATCAGTTCTCGATATCAATTGCGCCTGGAACCGAAGGAAGGCGCTATCTCAAAATCAGCTGTCCGTTCAGTATTTTCAGAGAAGCGGCCGGTCTTAAAAGCGAAGATGGCTTTACGCAGCTTAAAAATGAGATGAAGTCTCCCGAGTTTTTCATACAGAAGCTTGCAGGTTCTTTGAAAAACACAATAACCAATTCAGGTGCTAACGTTGCCGAGGCGGACAAAATCCCCAGCCTGTTAGGCAAACCGCGGTCAAACCTGTTTATCCTTTCAACAGGAAGTCAGGTAAGTTTCTGGTACATCGTAGAATCAAGCAATGAAGTAATGAATTCCATGTTTAATGATCAGACAAAAAGCTGATCTCTATGCAGCCCGATTAAAGGCATGGAGGCATTATGAGATATCTCACTGTCCAGAATTTTGGGACAAGCCTTGGTGTTGAAGGTGCAAGGCTTGTTGTCAGGGAACATGATGGCACGGTTATAGAGGAGAGCCTTTCCAGGCTCCGTGGAATACGAATTGCAAAGAAAGGCGTAAGCATATCAAGCAATCTCATCCTGGAATGCGCCGCGCGCGGCATAAGGATTTTTTTCATTGACTGGCGTGGTCATGCCGTTTCATCTGTCATTTCTCCGAGAAATCAGCACGCCGTCGTTACAGTGCGAGAAGCGCAGTTCCTTTGCTTTCATTCGCCAAGGTGCATTGAAATTTCCTCTGAACTCATCAAAACGAAAATTAAAAACGAGCGTGCTGTTCTTCTGTATTTCTGCAAAATCATGCGCAATGGCTCTTCTGCCGACAAGTGTGACGGCCTTCAAAAGGCTGCGGAGCAACTGAAGAATAATGCAGCAGCCATTGCCAGCATAAAGTGGAATGAAGAAGACTTCCAAAGAAATCAGTGGCGCGGCAGGCTGATGGGGATTGAAGGAGTATGCGCAAACATCTATTGGAATGCACTTATAACAGCAGGCCTGATGCCTGACTCTTTTAAATACCGTGAAGGGCGCGGCTCGCGAGAGAGAGCCAATTCCGCTCTCAACTATGCATACGCTATCCTTGAAAGCTATGTCTGGTCAGCACTGGACAATGCCGGTTTTGAGCTTTATGAAGGCATGCTGCATACGGACCGCCCCGGCAAGGCGTCACTTGTTCTGGATTTTATGGAAGAGTACAGGGCATGGGTTGTTGACCGGAATATCATCAAGCTTAGAAATGCCATAGGCCCTGGCTATGAAATGCTTGATCCAAAGATGAAGAAGAGAATTGTGGATGAGATAGACAGCACTATGTCAGCAAGGATCATGAAGGGACATGCCAGAGTCAAGCTTGAAAACATCATGCAGCGCCAGGCATACAGACTGTCAGGCGCAGTAGTCGGACAGAAGAAATATAAAGGGATAAGCTTTAACTGGTAGCCATGTCGATCTACGTTAAATATCTCGTTTGTTACGACATATCAGATACAAAAATACGGAAGAAGTTCTCTGACTGCCTGAAGGATCTCGGACTTGTGTCACTTCAGGAGTCCGTCTTTTACGGAGATCTTAAAAAACCGGAAGTCAGTGTTTTGGAGAAGACCGTTTTCAAGATGCTTAAAAAGACTGACAAATGTTTTTGGTTTCCATGCTCTATACCTGTCGAAACATTGAAAAAATGCTTCGGCTACGATAATTTCAGCTACTTTGAGCCTGACTCCCATGCGGTCGTATGAAAATAATGAAGATATAAGCATCCCGATTTCGATGCTGCGGCAGTTCTGCTTCTGTCCGCGAATCGTGTTTTTTTCCGAATTCAAGGACATTCAGCCCGTTTACGGAGAATGGGTCAATAAAGGAATGGATTTCCACGCCCGGCAGGAGATGCTGATCAAACGAAGAAACCTGGAGAACTTGGGAATCCCCAAGGGAGCAAAGTTAAAAACAGAAATCCAGCTGAAAAGCACTGTATATAATTTGCACGGAGTATGTGACGCAGCTTTTTTCTTTGTCGATCAGAAAGGAAATAATAAGATAATACCTTTGGAATTTAAGACCAGTGAGAAAATATCATTTGTTACAGGGGCTGAATTACAGATTGCTGCCTATGCACTGCTGCTGGAAGAACAGTACAGCTGCACTATTGATGAAGGTTTCATACTTTACGGAAGCAAAGGGAAAACATATTCCGTAAGAATAAACAAAGAAATAAGGAATAAAGTAAAAAACACAACAGCAAGGATAACAGACATGTTTGGAATGCCTATTATCCCCGACAGCTCGGCAACAGAAAAACAGTGCTCCCAGTGCGAGTACCTGAATTTCTGCGCCGACAGATACTAATTGTTAAATCCGGATGTTCGCTTATACGAACAGTTGCCGGAACTATTCTTAGTTTTAATTGATTTCAGCTCGTCCGAAAACGACTTCTAAGCTACCCTAGATGCTATCAAATACAGTTTACCATAAGTTTTCGAATTTTACAGTGTTTTTTGAGCAAAACACGACAATTCGAAAATCCGGCAAACCGAACTGTTGAAATACTCTGCCAAATCAACGGTTTGCGGCAGAGTTTCAATGATAGCACTGGGTGGGCCTAAACTGAAACTTGAAGGCTCCATTGCGCATGCGGTGGCCGAGAGCGGTTTCAATGATAGCACTGGGTGGGCCTAAACTGAAACCTTAAACCGCGTCTACCCTGTCGGCAGTATCTAGTTTCAATGATAGCACTGGGTGGGCCTAAACTGAAACTACACTGTCCCAGCCCTCGCTCTTTGGCACGCTGAAGTTTCAATGATAGCACTGGGTGGGCCTAAACTGAAACTCGGCAGGCTGTGCGGGATGCTTGGCTACCATTTGTTTCAATGATAGCACTGGGTGGGCCTAAACTGAAACTTATAAAAACATGAGCGAGCTGTACAAAGCCTTTGTTTCAATGATAGCACTGGGTGGGCCTAAACTGCAACCCATGCCTGCCGCGCTCTCGCGAATTACGCGCTTGAGTTTCAATGATAGCACTGGGTGGGCCTAAACTGAAACTAAAACGGGCGGCGGCCTCTGCCAGCGTCTCCCCGTGTTTCAATGATAGCACTGGGTGGGCCTAAACTGAAACTCAATGACGAGGAAATGCCCGTCAGACAGCTGACCGTTTCAATGATAGCACTGGGTGGGCCTAAACTGAAACACGGATAGTCACACAGAATAAAATCCATTCTGGTAGTTTCAATGATAGCACTGGGTGGGCCTAAACTGAAACAAGCAGTGCGGGGTGCTGACGGGCATGTCCGCCGCCGTTTCAATGATAGCACTGGGTGGGCCTAAACTGAAACACTGTACCCGCTCCGCGAACTGTCCGGCCGGAGCAGTTTCAATGATAGCACGGGGTGGGCCTAAACTGAAACTCAGCGTCAGGCTGGACCGCTCCCGCGGCAGTGCCGTTTCAATGATAGCACTGGGTGGGCCTAAACTGAAACTGCTTCACGAGGCTCCTGACGATGTCCGCGTCGCCGTTTCAATGATAGCACTGGGTGGGCCTAAACTGAAACCTCCTCTGTGGGCTCTTCAAGAGACAAGGCCATGCTGTTTCAATGATAGCACTGGGTGGGCCTAAACTGAAACCGAACAACGCCGGCCACCTTGAGACCAATGCGCCGAGTTTCAATGATAGCACTGGGTGGGCCTAAACTGAAACGCCGCAAGCCTGCCGCCGTGAATCCAGCGCCAGATGTTTCAATGATAGCACTGGGTGGGCCTAAACTGAAACGCCGTGCTCGCAAGCCCTGCCGCAATGCCCGGAGAGTTTCAATGATAGCACTGGGTGGGCCTAAACTGAAACACACAGGCGAGAAATATCCGGCAAGCGCCTCCAGCGGTTTCAATGATAGCACTGGGTGGGCCTAAACTGAAACCGTGAGCGCCGCGGAAATCTCTCCGTTCTGTATTCGGTTTCAATGATAGCACTGGGTGGGCCTAAACTGAAACTTATTTCTTTACCGCATTTGCAGCACTCACGCTCCTGTTTCAATGATAGCACTGGGTGGGCCTAAACTGAAACTCCTAAGCGCCAGAGCTGAAACGCTCAGAACCTGCCGCCGAGCCGGTAGCTCTCCGCAATCTCAACTGGCGTTTCCCCGGCGCTGAGCCTGCTCTCGACAATGCTTACATCCCCGCTCCGGTTCACGAGGAGATTCTCGTCAAGAGGCTCTCCTGCATCAAGCGACGCCTTCAGCATCACATTTACAGCGCTCCCGGGCTCCGCATGGAGGAGATCGTCAGTGCCGCAGCCCAGGGAGAAGGCCGCGCCGGAGAGCGCCTCATCAACGCTCTGCCCGGTCTTTGAAGCGCGGTCATACACAGGGGATATGGAAGGGCTCAGGACGATGGTCTTCTCAACTGCGTCATTCCCCTTCGCGAGGCCCCGGAGCACGGTGCCATCCGAAAGAACCGCAGTCACCGGAATGCCGGCGGTTCTGATGACGTCAGCCTCAGCGCCGCTCACGCGTATTGAGGCAGATCCGTTCTCATCAGTCACCGCCCCGCCCTCGCAGACCCTGGTCATCTCGCGGTCAAGGCAGATCCTCGCGCCTGACTCATGGCCGTTGAAGCCCGAGAGCTCAAAGCCGATTGAGGCCCAGGACGATGAGTCATCGTAGCTTGCCTCAGATGAGTATCCTGCATCGTTGTAGTGAACTGACGCGCTGCTGTTTGAGCCGCTGAACGAGCAGCCTCCGATGAGCGCGCTGAGAAGCATGGCAGCATAAACTTCAGCAAATCTTCTCATAATTCCTCCAGATAACAGCAAAATGCGGGACTTCCGGCGTGATGTGCCTTACTCCGCGGTCTCCTTATTAGAATCCGCGAGCTCCCTCGGCCCCTCGAAGTCCTTCAGGGCCTTCGAGACGAGCGCGCCGAGGCCAAGGAGAGCGATAAGGTTCGGTATGACCATAAGTCCGTTGAAAAGGTCAGCCAGCTCCCACACGAGGTTAACCTTGAGCACTGAGCCCAGGACCAGGAAGAGAAGCACGATGCAGACATAGAACTTCACTGACTTCGTGCCAAAGAGGAACTTGACGTTCTGAGCCGCGAAGAAGTACCAGCCCACTATCGTCGAGAAGGCGAAGAATAAGAGGCAGACCGCGACGAAGCTCCCTCCGACAATGGTCGAGCCGAATCCCGTGCTGAAGGCCTTCTGCGCAAGCTCTATTCCGGTGGTCTTCCCGTCAAGGACGCCCGTGGTGAAGATTACGAACGCGGTCATGTTGAGGACGATGAAGGTGTCGAGGAAAAGTCCGCAGATGGCGACAAGCCCCTGCTCGACAGGGTGATCAACCCTCGCTACAGCATGGGCGTGAGGGGTCGAGCCCATTCCGGCCTCGTTCGAGAAAAGTCCTCTCGCGACGCCGTAGCGCATCGCCTCCTTAACCGTCGCGCCGATGACGCCGCCCGTAGCCGCGGAGGGGTTGAACGCACCGACGAAGATGCTCTTTATAGCGGGAATGAACTGGTCAAGGTTGATGAAGATGACGATGAGGCTTCCGACAATGTAGACAAGCGCCATTATGGGCACGATCTTCTCGGTGGTTGAGGCGATGCGCCCGACGCCGCCGATGAACACAAATGCCGCGATGGCAGCAACGATTATGCCGGTGACGATGGGAGGAACGTCAAAGGCCTGGGTGAATGCGCTCGCGATGGAGTTCGACTGCACCATGTTGCCGATGAGTCCGAGCGCGATGATCACAGCGCAGGAGAAGAAGATCGCGAGAGGCTTGCAGTGGAGTCCGTTCGTTATGTAGTAGGAAGGGCCGCCCGTGATGTTGCCTGCGTGGTCCTTCGACTTGAAGAGCTGCGCGAGGACCGCCTCGGTGAAGATGGTGGCCATGCCGAAGAATGCGGCGATCCACATCCAGAAAATCGCGCCCGGACCGCCCATGGTGACCGCAGTGGCGGCTCCCGCGATGTTGCCGGTTCCAACCTGCGCCGCTACAGCGGTCGCGAGCGACTGGAACGAGGACATGCCGCTCTTTCCTGCCCTCTTGCCGTTGAAGCTCGCGCCAGAGAGAGTGAATCTGACCGCTGTCATAAACTTCCGGATCTGCACGAAGCGGAGGCGGAAGGTGAAGTAGATGCCGACGCCGACAAGGAGCGGGATAAGGCCGCAGATGCCCCAGAGATAACTGTTGATTAGCTGCACGAACGAGGTAAGTTTATCGTCCACCGTGAACCTCTGACTTGAAATGAAAAAAGACAGCCTGGCAGGCCCTGCGTCCCGCCACAAAGTAAAAGCGGACGGATGCGGCCTCGCGGCCTGATCCCCCCGCACCGTCCGATTTTACTTAATTTGCGTCTTTCTGTTCAGAAAACATCACAAGAGGCATGTGAAAAGCCTCTCAGGAGAATGATTGACGCCCGGTCAGCAGCCGCCGGTAAGCGCCGAGACAACAGGAGCAGTGCCCGGATCGCCCTGGTTGTAATAGACAACCGCGCAGGAGTCTGATGACTCAACGCCGACCTGGCCTGACTTGCCCGCTCCGCCTGCGCTCTCTGACGCAGAGCCCTTCGTTGCGCCGTAATTCGCGCTTTCAAAATCCTTGTCCCCATGGGAGGAGACCGGAATGAACACCATGGTGCCGCCCTTTCCCAGGCCTACGACCCAGTCGCCGACCTCTGTGCCGTCGCCAAGCTTGTGCCCAAGGACGCTGCCGCCCAGGTCAACCGTGCCGGCAATGGTATTTATGAGATCGATGCCTGAGGACTTCAGATCAAACGGAGGGATGTTTGAGGCAGGATAGCCATTCATGGCCTCAATGCGGATCCAGCCGTCCTTGCCAATAAGATCTTTGTTCTCAGGATCAGATTTGTTGGCTGACGAGCCGGTGCAGGCATCGGAGACGCACACCCAGTAGTCGCCGGTGTGGAGCCTTGACTTGGCGTAGACCATGCTGCTTGAGGAGCGGAGCGCCCCGGCGAGCCCCTTGACGACCGAGGCTGTTGCGTCCGAGGATAGGTTCATGAACTTAGCGGCCGCCGTTACGGCAAGGATGCCGAGGATGACGATGACCACAATGAGCTCAATGAGGGTAAAACCGCTTTCTGCCTTGCGCATGGCTATGACCGAATGGATTCAAAAATAAAAAAGAACACAACTGTGTCTTTTATCACCAATTCACACGCATGAACAGCAGAAGGAGTCAGAAACTGGATCTGCCGCACGATCGCGGCAGGGCCTCAGCACGAACATCGGCATCAGGACCTGCAGTTCTGCAGTGCCTGATAATTCCATTGATCGCAGGCTCGGGATCTCCGCGCGGTTTCTGCATAAGCCTCCGCATTGGGATCTTCCCGTTTTTCTTCGAATGCTCCGGATGATTTGTTCAAAACATGGAATATGACAGCTGCCCATTCATCAAGTCAGTTTTTCCACTGCCTCAGGCTCTGAATTGACAAAAACTACTGACCAGCAGTCAAGATTCCTGACATTGCAGAAATTCGGGGCGGCGCGATAGCGCCTGAGCTGCTCTTTTGCCTCATTAAGCTTTGCCGCAACCGCCTGATCTGTGCCCCTGGCCTTTGACAGGTATTTGAGCTCAAGCAGCAGCTGTCTGCTTCCCGGCCTCCTGTTCTGTATGAAGAGGTCCGCCCGGCCGTGAGCTCCGGTATCGTATTCGATGCTGACCGTGAGACCCCGTCTGGCAGAATCTTTTACCGTGAAATAGAAAACAGTCTGAAGAGTCCTCTCGTTGAAGCCAGCGAATGAGCTGTCCTTCATACGTCTGATGAATAAGGCCACGGCATCGATGAGAGGCCTTATATCTCCTTTTTCCTCGAGCATGGAGAGATCAGTCTGGTTCCAGCGGCCGAGCCCGGTCAGTGACTGAATGTAGTTCAGAAATACCTGGTAGCTTGCTTCATTCGGGCAGCGGTAATTCATAAGATCATCCGGTGCATCATCATCGCCGGAGTCATGTTCGGCTGTGAGAAAGCCCAGATACATCAGCATTGACGCTGCTTCGCTCATGTCAAAAAGGTTATGTTCATTGAGGTTCAGGGCCTGCGGCAGAATCACCCTCACGCTTTCCTTCCTGAAGATCTTCTCCTCTAGCTGATCGCGTGCCCATGGCTCAGCCAGCCTCATCATGCCGTCAAGGTTTGCCACATCCGCTGACAGCGTTCCTTCAGAGAGGAGCGGCGGAATTTTTTTATTCGTGATGAGCCTGCTCAGAAAGGTCAGGCACATGTTTGGACAGAAGATGCTTTCACTGGCCGATTCTGAGAACAGGTACCCGTCATAGCGCTGCTCAAGTATAGTCATGACCTGTTTTTTTGTAATCTTTCCAAGCGTGCTGAAATCAACTGTCTCATCAATGATCTTTGACAGTTCATCGTGAGTGAATCCTGCCATTGCATTGAATTTTGGATTGTCGCTGATGTTTGAGCAGATGTTGAAGCCTGATGTCAGGGAACTGAGGGATACTGAAGAGACTCCTGTTATGTAGAACCTGTCAATGCATGATCCGGCGTCCCTGCCTGAGTAGCTTTTCAGTGTGGTGTAAAAAGTCTTGATCATGCCGTCGTGCTGTTCGGCAGTTGACGTCAGATCACGGAATGCCTCGCTGTCTTTTGACAGAACTTCATTGGCAAAATGATCGTACTCATCAATAATCACGTAAAGCCGCTCGCCGTCTTTTGCCCTTCGGACAAAAGACATGAGAAATTTTCCTATGAGATCAGATGCCGACGAATACAGCTTTGGATCGAGTGCCTCTTCAGGAAATCCCTTGTCCGGATAGCGCCTCGAAAAATATGAGATTCCTGCGGCTACGGCCAGGATAAAGCTGTCCCTGCTCTCTCTGGAATCAGGAACAACTCTTGAGAAATCGAAGTTCAGACAGTAATAGGAGCCAGCCCTTGGGGTGCGGTGACTGTGAATCCAAGTGCCATTGAAATTCTCATCAAATTTGCCTGCAAGGCTCCTGTCATAGTAATTAAACAGGATTCTGGTGAACAGCGTTTTGCCAAAACGTCTGGGTCTCAGGAAAACAACGGCCTCGCAGCTGAGATCCTCAAGATCTTTGATAAAGGGAGTCTTGTCGGCGAATGCCAGATTCATGCGGCTGAAGTCTGCGACAGTAACATTGCCAATTCCTATGTTCTTGAACTGCATGCTGCACTCCCTGAAATCTTTTAGCCTGCTTCAATCTTATCATCCGGAGCTCATTGCTGCTTTGACGAAGATGGACTGATTTGTGCGAACCCGTTCTGAACATGAGGAGAGAATGACAAATCAAAACATGTCGAAACAGATATATGACGGTTGCAGCTGTATTTGAGTCATGCTCTGAGAACGACAGCGCGACCTGACCTGGTCTGACAGCCAACCCCGGCATCCTGGCCTGCAGTTCTGCAGTACCTGATAATTCCATTGATCGCAGGCTCAGGAGCGCCGCGCAGTCTCAGCATAAGCCTCCGCATTGGGATCTTCCCGCCTTTCTTTGAGTGCTCTGGCTGCAGCCTCGTCAGGATGTTCATGGCAAGCCTGTTCAGAAGGACACGGTCCCCGGCATACTCACGGCTCTTCACCCGCATCTAGTCCTGGCCGGAATCAATGTCCAGACGCCAGTGCTGCGGGTTCCTGATATGCCAGTGCTTACGCCACGCGATCGCGTTCAGAAATCTGAGGAAGCTGCGCCGGCACTGGCAGTCCGGCGCAGGTGATTCGCATCTCAGAAGGCTGCTCAGAGCTTCTTGAAGTCAGAGGCAGGATGCTTGCAGATCGGGCAGATGAAGTCTGCGGGAAGCTCCTCATGCGGATAGATGTAGCCGCAGATTACGCAGATCCAGCCGACCTTCTTCTCACCGTCTGCCTTCTTCTCCTCGGGCTTCGGCTTGATGTGCTCGAAGTAGTAGCTGTAGCTGACCGAGGGAGCTTTGCTCAGGATCTCGCCGTCGGTGATCTCAGCGACGAACAGAGTATGGCTGCCGAGGTCAACGCTCTTCACAACCTTGGCGGAGAGGTAGGAGTTTGCGCCCTTGGTGATGTAGGGGATGCCGTTCGCCGCAAGCTTGTACTCGAACTTCTCAAACTTGTCGACATCCCTGCCGCTCTGATAGCCGAAATGCTTGAAGGTCGCGAAGTCTGACTCCTCGCTGAGGAAGGTAAGGTTGAACTCGCCGGTCTTCACGATCATGTCGTGGGTGTAGTCGGCCTTATTGACCGAGACTGCAACAGTGAGCGGCTCCGATGACGCCTGAATGCCGGTGTTAACGATGCAGCCGTTCATCTTCGAGCCGTCACGGGCGGTTATAAGGAAAAGGCCGTAGGTAAAATTTCTGAGGACTTTGTCATCCATTCTGTTTATCTCCATTGGCGCGCATTTTCAGTCACAGCTCCGGGCACGCCGCAGTGCTAATTTATCACAAGAAGGAGAGCCGCTCACAATTGCGCACCCGTCTGTCCTCACTCCAAAATGCCCGTTCTTCATCAGCCGGGCCGGCATAATTCCTTCCGGGAAACGCAGCTCCCTGCTCCAATGTAATACCGCCCCGAAAAGCCCCCATCGGCGTGCGTTTTTACGGGAAAGCAGCAAAGCCTTCCGGATAAGAATCTCCTCCGGCGGGCAGAAAGGACCAAAATCAGAAATTTCAGCCTGAAGCCCGCCTGGAGAATTTCATCATGAACGAGAAAACCGTAAGGATAACGAGGGCCGCTGAGCTGTTCCCGGAGCTTGCCTTTGACAGTGATGACGGGATCTTCCTGCTCGCCGACCGCTCAGCGGGCTTCGGCTTCGTGACTGAGCCGCTCTCCGGCGCCGACGAGGCGCTGCAGAGCAGGCTCTCCGTCCTCATCAACACACAGTGGCCGAAGGGAACAGCTGTCTCCTTCTCGCTCTCAGGGCTTTCCGACATCAGCCGCGAGCTCTCCGCCATTGGGGCCCTCCGCGGCGCCGCGGGAGACGATCTGAGCGGCGAGACCGTAAGGCGGAGAATCGCCTTCCTCGAGGACTGCACCGAGGGCTTCCGGGATCCGGCGCTCGCCGGCGTGCTCCGGACCTTCCGTCTCTACATCACGGTAAAGATCCCGCTCTCAGGACAGCTTATAAGCGACACGGAGATGACCGAGCTAATCTCACGGAGATCCTCGTTCATGGAATCACTTAAGACTGTCGGCTTCCGTCCGCTCACCCTCACACCTGAGCGTCTTGTGCCGCTCTTTTCCCGCATACTTGAGGGAGAGAGGGTGAAGGCTGACGGCAGGATGCCGGTGACCGATGATGACCGGCCGGTGAGGGAGAGCCTCCTCTCCCCGGGGGAGTATATAGAGGCCGGAACTGACACGGTGAGGACCGGGAAGCGCGTCATCGCAGCGCTCTCGGCGAAGAGGCTCCCCGAGAGGATGTATTTCGGAAGAGCTGTGAGCTTTGCGGGAGATCTCACCTCAGGAACCCGCGGCATCTCTGGGGAGTTCCTCCTCACCATGAACCTCTTCTACCCTGACCAGGAGAAGATCCGCGAGAGGACCGAGGCGAGGAGGCAGTGGACGGTGAACCAGGCCACGGGACCAATGATGCGCTTCCTCCCGCAGCTTGCCATCAGGAAGAAGGGCTTTGACGTGCTTTTCAGCGCGGTGAACGGCGGCGACGTCATAGTCAGGGCCTCGTTCACGCTCCTTCTTATTGCGGGAAGCGCTGATGAGGCGTCACGCCGTGCCGAGGAGGCGAGGACCTACCTCAGGGAAATCGGCTTCGAGATGATGCGCGACCGCTTCTTCATGCTCCCGGTGTTCCTCAACTCCCTTCCGTTCGGCGCAGACCGCGAGGCGGTGCAGGCGCTCTTCCGCTACAAGACGCTCAACGCCGGCGCGGCTGTCGCCTTCCTCCCGGTGTTCGCCACCTGGAGCGGCACCGGCACGCCCGCGATGAACTTCGTGAGCAGAACAGGCGGGCTCATGAACATGTCGCTCTACGACTCGGGCACCAACTACAACCTCTGCATCGCGGCGCAGTCGGGATCCGGAAAGTCCTTCCTCGTGAACGAGCTCATCTCGAGCTGCCTCTCCCTTGGCGGGCGCTGCTGGGTAATCGACGTCGGGCGCTCCTACGAGAAGCTCTGCGAGTCCTACGGCGGAAGGTTCATGCAGTTCGGGAAGGACTCCTCCATCTGCCTCAACCCCTTCGAGCTCGTGCGCTCCTACGGTGAGGAGGCCGACATCCTCACCGCGCTCCTTGCCGCCATGGCAGCCCCTACGGAGAAGCTCTCTGACCTGCAGATCGCCTGCCTGAAGCGCGCGCTCTCCTCGCTCTGGGACAGATACGGCCGCGGCATCACGGTTGATCTCGTCGCGGAAACACTGAAGAAGGACAGCGACTCAAGGGTGCGCGACATCGGGCGGCAGCTCTTCCCCTTTACATCGGAGGGCGAGTACGGGAAGTATTTCACGGGGCACAACACTGTCGCCTTCGAGTCGGATCTCACTGTACTCGAGCTTGAGGAGCTCAAGGGCAGGAAGCACCTGCAGCAGGTCGTGCTCCTCATGCTCATCTACCAGATCCAGCAGAGCATGTATCTGGGGGAGCGCGACAGGCGCAAGGTCGTAATCATCGACGAGGCCTGGGATCTCCTCACCTCGGGAGAGGTCGGATCGTTCCTCGAGACCGGCTACCGGAGGTTCAGGAAGTACGGCGGAGCGGCAGTTACCGTGACGCAGTCGGTGAACGATCTCTACAGCACCGACGCGGGGCGCGCCATAGTTGAGAACTCGGCGAACCTCTACCTCCTCGGGCAGAAGGGAGAGGTCGTGAACCAGCTCGAGAAGGAGCAGAGGCTGCCCCTGAGCCCCGCTGGCTACGGACTCCTTAAGACCGTCCATACCGTTACCGGGCACTTCTCGGAGATATTCTTCATGACTGACTACGGCTCAGGCATCGGTCGCCTGGTGGTTGACGACTTCCACAAGCTCCTCTATTCCACCAGGGCGGATGACGTCGAGGCGATAAGGCAGCTCAGGGAAAGAGGCCTCTCAGTCGGAGACGCCATAAGGGAAATCCTCCGGAGAAGAGGAAAGGCGGACAGCCGTAGCATAGAATCCGCGGCGCGCTGCACAGGCTAAGGATCTGAAGGAACATGAGTCCATCGCCATGATTCAAAACAATCCTGGGAAGCCTCATGAAAGCAATGATGCCCTGCCCGTATACCGACTCGAATAGAGCCGCCATAGCCAGGCCGGAAAGTCTCTGTACTTTCCGGCTTTTTCGTTTCTGGAAGGCTGAAAAATCAGGATTCAAGCCCCAAAAATAAAAAATTGCGTACAGACGACCCGCAATGACATACCAGGCATAAATTAAAAATTTGACTGAAATCACGCCTTTTTCGTATGATCTTCTGCGTGGAGATGAAGAGCGCTGCACTGACATGAAGCACTTGTGAAAGCGCGGGATGCTCATCAGACCGCAGGCTGCAGAGACGCTGCAGCAGATGAAAGCCGGAGCACTAAGAAGCCGGCAGATGATTGTATAGACAGTAAAAGGGATGTTTTGATGAAGAAGATTATTTTTGCACTGGCCTCAGCTGTAACCGTATCAGCACTCAGCGGATGCGGGAGCGATCCTGAGGATGTTGCTCTTGGCATGGTGAAGGCAATCGTGAACGGTGATGCCGAGAAGGCTGCCTCCTACTGCTCGCCTGAGGAGAAGACGCGCTGCAACATCAAGGACGCGAAGTTTGCCATCGAGCAGTACAGAAAGGGACTGGCCTCAATGAAGGCGTACTACGACAAGGCTGCTGATCCTGAGTACCAGATCGGGCAGAAAAAGCACGAGGATTTGTGCCCCACCATTAAAAATATATGTATTTAGAAGCACGCTGACAATGTCATTTGAGCCGCTTACTTCATAATTTACAAGATATTCAAAAACTGGAAGTTTTGATTTTCCGCGATTATTTAATTCAACAATAGAAGTCCATTCATTTTTGGAATAAGATTTGAAACTTTTCCAGTTACTCATAATAGTATTTGAAATTCTTTTATTGAGTTCTGGATATTTTTCAAACTCAGGATATTCAATTTTTGTATCGAGATAATCAAGTTTTTCTGAAACCTCAATTGTTTTATAGGAAAAAGATGTTTTCTTGTTTCCTTTTTTACCTATATTTACAGAAGGCAATGAAGCACAAGAAACAAACATCAAACTAAAAAGTACTAAAATCCCATAAAACAATTTTGATTTCATATTAATATCCTATATTATCATTCTACACCATTTTCAACTTTTGCGATAGTTTCCATGACCTTCTTTTCATTAAAGAATGCCATAATAAGACCACCAATGATACAGCATACAGACGCAACAAGAGCAACAATACGATATCCTAATGGAGAACCTGCAGCTGTTTCTTTTGCTTCAGATGCTGCTTTAATGAACTCAGATTCTGAAATACCAATAGTTGCCAATGAAGTAAACATAAGCATAGCAAGAGACTGTCCGAGTTTCATTGCGAAGGTACGAGCTGCATAGAACATTCCGCTTCGAGATTCACCAGTTACAACTTCATCTTCCAAAGCAATATCTGCAACAATTGTCTGAGGAATAATTCCGAAAATTGCTTGAGGGAAGGAGCCTAGTACAACAATAATTACAGCTTGTGCAGCAACTGGAATAAAGCCAAGTTTTTCTCCTGATAAAGCTGTAAAACCAAATGTTAAAACAAATCCAATAAATGCTGCTATCAAAAGTTTTTTCTTTCCCCATTTTGCAGCCATTTTTGTTACAAATGGATAGTAAGCAAGAGAGAGAAGTGTAAGGCCACCGAACATTATTGTAGTCATACTTTCTGGAAGCTGAAGAAGACTTGTTACAAAGAATGGAAGTCCAGTCTGGAACATTGCAAGTCCAAAGAAATAAATAATGTCCTGACCAACAAAGATTCTGAAATCTTTATTCTTAAAAGTCTTTGCGAGAGAAGACATCATATTTGAATTAGAAGGAGTTGCTTCACAATAATCTTTTTCGTTAATTCCAAAAGCAGGAACAAGCATAAAGATTGTTGCAATAATTGAAAGAATTGCAAAGGTAATACGCATTGCTGGAATTCTTTCCATTCCACCACCAATCAAGGCTCCCCAAATCATAGGAGCTGTATAACCAATACATGTACCTACAATGAATGTAAGAGAAATACACATTGAAAGCTTAAGTTTTTCATCCTGATTATGAGGCAGCTCTGCAAGAAGAGATGTATACGGTGTACAATAACATGTGATAAGGAAATAGTAGGCGAGTACTGTTACAAAAAGCCAAACTGTATTAATAGAACTTATTCCATGAATTGGTGCACAGAAAACAAGAATGAAAACTAAACCAAGAGGTATTGCTGCCCAACGCATAAATGGAATACGTCGACCCAGTTTGTGCTTACAATTATCAGACCAGTTTCCAACAAGAGGATCGGTTACTGCATCAAAAATACGACCAACCGCTGTTACAAGACCGATGAATGTAAGGATACCAAGTACAACACGTCCTTGTGGAATCAATGATATCATTCCATCATTAATAGCTTCCTGATTTGGCTGATAAAAATATACAAGCCAGGAACCAATAAGTCCGCTTATAATAGACCAGCCAAGCTGTCCGATAGCATAACACCACATTTTACCTTTTGTAAGGTTTTTCATTTTAAGCCTCCTATTAATACTTTGCTCAAAAGTTTGAGCTGCTGAACATCATTATTCATTTCATCCATCTTAAGCATTTTTGCACTAAGACTGAGCTTTTGAGAAGCTGAGAAAAAGGTATGCATTAAAGAATAGTAAAGTTGTTTTTCATTTCCTTTATATTCACTTGAAATAGAACCATCTTCTATACCTTTATGAATTGCATTACCAATTATTGTTTGAACTGATTGAATAATTTCCTGATATGGAAGTAAACGCTCTGGATCTATTTTTTGACAAACTATATATGCGTCAAAAAAATAAATGTAGCGGAAGAAATCAGGTACAGTCTGATATAACTTACAGAAAAGTTCAAAGATTTCTGAAAGTTGGTCTAAACCTGTTTTGTTGTAATATCCTGAATCATCAAGAATAGGAAGAATCATTTTTTTCTGATTTTCCCATGCCCACATTGCAGTTCGGATTGCAATTTCATCTTTTGTTGCAAAATAACGGTAGAGTGAAGCAACGCCAATTTCAGCATCTTTTGCAATATCTGTCATTGCAATTGCATCAAAGCCGTTATGCGAAAAAAGAGAAAATGCTGCAAGAAAAATGCGTTCCATGCGGGCATTTTTTTGCCCATCGCGTTCTTCTGCTAGTTTTTCCTGTGCTGTCATTTTTCCTCCTAGTTTTTTAAATTATTATAAATTATGACCGTGGATTTCTCCTGCGGCAATTTTTACTGCTTTATATGCTCCATCATAAGTCCCAATTTTTTTCTGATTGATAATTGAATTACACATTCCTTCAATCAAACCAGGCTGTTCAATAAGCATTTTTACTACAGCACTTGCATATTCTGGAGTCTCACATTCCTGAGTTCCATCTCCAAGTTCTGCAGAGTGAATTGCACCCCACATTTCATGTCCACCAATTCTTCGGATGAATAATTTTGGAACAGGATAGAATGCAAGTTCACTTGGTTTTGTAATTAATACATCACTGGCACGCATTAAAAGGTTTGTAATATATACAGCTCCAAAAATATCTTTATTACAGAAGGCATGAATACCACATCCACATTCTGTTTCAAGACCTTCGATTGCGCTGTTTGCAAATTCAAGTTCTGCATTCCAATCATTAAAATGTGTAGTTACTGGAACAGAACCATCAGCAAATTCAGGAATCATATTCTGAAGCATAGTCCATACATTTTCATAGTCGCCACAGTTAAGATAAATACAAGCCTTATTCTTTTTTACATATGGAAGAAGTGTTTTTATAATTGCTGCAAAGAATTCTCCCTGAGCTCCAGCACCTCCAATTGTAAAAAGGAAACGAATTGGTTTACCATCTTTTGCTCGTGCAATTCTGTTTGCACAGTCTGCTTCAATATTGCTTACAAGTTCATGATCAATATAGTGACCTGTCCAGATAATATCTGAATCACCCATTGGATTCAAAATCTTACCTTCTTCAAAACCATTGAGCATACGATAGCCCCAGTAAGTGTTGTATGTCTGAACAGTATGAATTGCACCTTCACTTAAATGCAAAGCCATAGGCCAGTTATCTGGAATTGCGTTAACAACGTTTTTCATACCAGCATGAATTGCAGCCTGGCTTGGCCATACATGAGTTGCAATAAATGGAGTTTGAGCTGGTATTTCACGGAATAAAGGAGTCATAAGTTCTGCAGTTAGCTGATCACCAACATTATACGAAAGCTTTTTAAATCCTTCGTAATTCATTGGCTCCCAAAAGAGCTTGTTAAATAAATGAGATTTCTGAGAAAGACGTGAACCTGTAGAGTAAAGATTATTCTGATAAGAAATGATTTTTGTACAGGTAGTTTCTGGGAAAGAATTTAAATCCATCCAGAGGGGAGTGTAGCCAAGAGCTTTTGCAGTGCTTGCCATTGCCATTGAAATTCTGTAATGACCGAATCCCATTCGAATGTTTCCAATAATCATTGGTTTTTCTGGAAGATTTTTCTCAAATGTATCTTCTTCAGCAGATGGATTTGTAACAATAACTTTACAACCAAAAGGAGGTGTAAGAACATCATTGTCTTTCAATTCAAGATGATATTCAGCCTTTCTGTCATCTCCAAATTTTCGGATAAATTTCTTCTGTGTTTTTACGGCTTTGTTATATACACTGCTTTTTATTTCGTTTCCAAAGATTTCCATTTATTTTACCTCTTCAATTTTTAGCATTGGATTTTTTCCCATATCAATGCTTCCTTTATATTTTCCAGATTTTGAATAGATTTCGTAATAATCTTCTGCAATCTGAGTAATTCCAAATTCTTCAGTTTTATAGTTTTCTGCAAAGGACAGGATTTTTTCAGTCATCAATTTTTCATAGTCTCCAGCTTTTCCTGGATCATCTGAATACATAAACTGACTTCCGAATAATTCTCCAACACCTGCAATCAAATATTTCTGTTCATCAGTTAAAGTACAATTTTCTTCACGGATAAATACAACATCAGGATCATTCTTAAATATAATTCCATCCCACATTGCGTGACCGAGAGTATCTTTTACATTAAGCCATGCTTCATTTCTTCCATTCCAGTGAATAAATCTGAGTAACGGGTTAGTCCATTTTTCATATGTATCGCAGCCAATTCTTGAAAGCGGAAGATATTTAAATGAAAGTTCAAATGGCACTCCGCACCCAAGATAAGCAACTGGTTTACCATTATTTGAGATTTTACGTGCTGTTAGAGTTTTTATTGCTCTGGAATAAATTTTATACGAAGCTGTTTTCTGGAAATAATTACCATAGAGCATTCCTGCATACAAAAAATCTAGCTTCAAATATCTGAAGCCCCATTCGTTAATTGCTGTATCAATAATTTTATCAAGATGAGCAATTACTTCATCACGGCTCAAATCAAGGCAGTAAAAAGTTCCGTCTTTTCCCCAAAGAGGATTATATCCTGCAGGTACAAGCTTTCCATTTTCATCTTTCAAAAGCCAGTCTGGATGAGCTGTTGCAGTTTCACTTCTTGAGTCAATTATAAAAGGCGCAATCCAAAGACCAGGAATATAATTTTCATTTTCGATTTTTTCAGTAAGTCCTGTAAAACCGTCTTTGAACCGGTCTTTACGGATCTGCCAGTCACCAAGGTCTTTTTCCCAACCATCATCAATCTGGAATATACGAGAACTATAATTTCCTTTGCTGATTATATTTTCAGTTGATATAAGTTTATTAAGATCTTCGCTTACAAGTTCTTGATTTATATTTGCATAGTGATTATACCAGCTTTCCCAACCACCAGGATTATTTCCAAGATGTGATACCGAATCAAAATGCTGATTGCCAAAAACTGATAATAATTTTTCGCGAGCTTCGAAATAAGAGTCTGCTGTAAATATTTCTATCCTTCCAGTTACATCTCCACTTTTCCATTCATTACCTTTATCGCAGATTTCAATACTTACAGTGTTTTCTTTACGATTAAAAATAAACTGAACAGGAGGAAGTGTTCCAGAAACATTTCCAATTGATGCAAAAATCAGATAGAAATCATTCCATCTCAAATATGAAACAAATTGACTAAGAATTATATTTTTAGATGACTTGTATTTTGATTCTGGAAATACGAGATAAGCATTCCATTGTTTAATTCCAAAGCAGGTGAGTGGAAGCTGTTTTTTTCCTGGAAATGTTTCCGTACAAGGATTCCAGCTCTGCCAGCCGCCATTATTAATGCAGGCATTGTCTACACGGTATTTTTGAACATCTACAAAATCATCAAGATGTATAACATCAATTATAGAATTTTCCTTAGCAATATAGTCTTGATGAACTGTATATGTTTTCATTGACTTATCCTCTATAGATATGAATTACTGATAGTAACGCTATCAGTATGATACTATCATATCATAGATTAAAGATTTGTCAAATTCTTTTTCCCAACTGGCCGCAGGCTCCTCCGATTTTTCTTCCTCGTCTGGTTCTTAAAGTAACGTTTAAGCCTGCTTTTTCAAGTCTTGTTACAAATCTACTGACTTCATTTTTTGATGGTTCTTCAAAGGGCAAAGTTGCAACTGGATTCCATGGAATAAGATTGATATTTACATCTATTCCTTTTGCAAAATTAATCATGTTTTGAGCACTTTCTTCATCAGTATTTTTGTCATGTAAAAGTGCAGCTTCCAGAGTCACTCGCTTGCCGGATTTTTGAGCATAATAATCTATTGCCTTACGAAGTTCATTCAAGGAATTAGCGTCTCCCTGGGCTACAGGCATAAGTTCTTTTCGTAGTTCTTCATTAGCGGTTGTAAGAGAAACTGCAAGTCTGATTGATGGACCATTATCTGCTAAATCATAAATTCCTTTTACAATTCCACAGGTTGAAAGTGTAATTCTTTTTGAAGAAAGAGCACGTCCATCTTTATGACACAATATTTCAATAGCACGTCTAATTGCGCCAAGGTTTTGCATTGGTTCACCCATGCCCATAAATACGATATTGTCGAGCTTACCTGCAATGCTTTCAAGGTATAAGAACTCTTCAACAATTTCACTTGCTTCAAGATTTCGCGATAATCCAAGTGTTCCAGTCTGACAGAAAGCACACTTCATTGCACAACCTGCCTGACAGGAAACACAGGCTGTTTTGCGGCCTTCTTTATCAGTTAATAAAACAGTTTCAACAGCATTACCGTCATGCAAAGAAATCTGCAGTTTAATTGTTCCGTCAGGATCTTTTAATACATTGCTTATTTGAGAAGAGCGGAGAAGGGCTTTTTCTTTTAGTGAATTTCTAAGGTCTGCACTGAGATTAGTCATGGCATCAAAATCTGTTACGCCATTACCAATCCATTTAAAAATTTGAACTCCCCGGAATTTTTGTGGTAATTCAAGTTTCTCACAAATTTCAGCGGGGAGTAATCCTGTCAAAACAATCTGATTCATAAAATGAATCTTATTAGTTTCTCTGGAGTTTATCAAGAGTATTGCGAACAGCAGAGTTTCTGCTGTCCATCTTCATGTAGTCGCTAAGAACTTTAATTGCATCCTGTTTGCGGCCCATGGCAACATAACATTCTGCAAGGTCTACATAAAGGCGGCCGTTGCGTGGATCATTCTTTATAAGATTTTCAAAACGCTTAGCGGCTTCTTCATTATTTCCTTCACCTTTACAGATAAGAGCAAGACCAATTGCGGCATAAATGTCAAAGTCAATCTCTAAAGCCTTATTGTAATAATTCTTTGCTTCAGCATAATTACCTGTTGTACGGTAAGCATCACCAGCACGTGTAAGAATTACTTTGTTTTTAGGATCGATTTCAAGAATCTTATTCCAGTAGAAAACAGATTTGAACTGCTGATTCATTCCACGATAGCAGTCTGCAAGACCAAAGAGGGCATAAAAGTTTGCAGGCTCTCTTTCGAGTGCCATTTCAAAGAATTTTGTTCCTTCTTCAAAGGTCTTAAGTTTTCTGTGACAGTTACCAATTGCAGTAAGAACACGAATATCTACAGTATCCTTGCTGTTCAATTCGTAAATACGAGTCCAGTAATAAAGAGCTTCTTTATATTCCTTAAAGTCATAGTTCAAATGTCCAAGACCAATAAGTGCATAAGCATTGTCTTTTTCCATTTCAAGAACTTTAAGATATAAGTCCTTAGACTTTCTGAAATCATGAATCTTGCGGTAAGCATCTGCAACGCGTGTGATTACAGTGATGTTTTTATCATCGTGAACAAGATACTGCTGCCAGATATCAATTGCTTTTGCAAATTGATTTAAGGCTTTGTAACAGTCTGCAAGTCCGAACAATGCATAGTTATTTGCAGGGTAGTACTCAAGACATTTTTTGTAATAATTAATTGCATCATTAAAATGATTTAATTTTCTTTCTGTGTCACCAAGACCTACAAGAGCGTAGTTATTATTTTCTTCAATCTGAAGAATCTCATTAAAAGCCTGTTTAGCTCCAGCAATATCATTTTCTTTGATAAGCTGATATCCTTTTTTTGAAAGGTCGGATATTTTGTTTGTTATTTCATCAGGTTTGTTTTCAGCTGTTGAAGCAGGTGTAAATGTCTCTGGCATTATGATGTCTTCTGACTGATTGAACTTATCCATTTTTTAAACTCCATTCTGTCAATCTTTAATTAATGTGGAAATAACCTTCGCCAGATTTTCGTAAATAGGCTCAGCATCTCTCTTATTATGTGCTAGATAGTAAGCTTTTAGAGCTTTTAAGCCTTCATTTTTGTTCATATAATAGTCACCGACTCGGGTAAGCCCATCAGAATAACCTGTTGTAATATAGATTCTTCTGGCGTCTTCTATGTTTCCATTATTGAACATTATGTTAGCTTTTCTGTTTAGAATAACCTTTTGTTCAGAACTAAGGCCATTTACAGGATTATCAGTGACTTTTATAAAACCATCTGGTATTTTCTGCTCTTGAACTGCGTCCGTGAATTTTTGTTCTAAACTTTTTCTATCATTCATAATTTCAAAAATTTATACATCAATTATATCATATTATTTATATATGTCAAAGAAAGAATGAGAAAATCGTTAAAGTTAGGTAAATCTCAGTAGTTGATTATATAATAAATCTATTTTTTATATGTATAAAAATCTACTATCAATTGCAGCTTGATAATAATAAATCAAGCTGCAAAACGAATATGTAAAGGCTTTAAGCGTAAGCGTGCCTTGACATATTCGTATTTCACTGTTCATATTTATAAAAGTCAACTATAGATCTACCATAGATTCTTTGGTCTACTCTTTTTAAACGGCCTATAGTATCTGGCATAAAATGCTCAGCCGGACGATGTACTAAAATTGTTCCTGTTTCATTAAGCATTTTGTTCTGATCACATTGAAGAACAAGTTGTTCATGAAATTTGTAAGGGAAGGGTGGATCAAAAAAAATAAAATCAAAAGATCTTTTGCAGCGTTTGATAAAATATTCAACTGGCATAAAGTGGCATTTAATTTTTACACCACAATCTTTTTCTGTAACAGAAACGTTCTCTAATACTGTTCCAACTTTTATTTTATCTTTTTCACAAAGCTCTACATCTTTAGAACCTCGTGAAACTGCTTCTATTGCAATAGTTCCTGATCCAGAAAACAGATCCAGCCAGGATTTTCCGTTTAAATCTCCAATAATTGAAAATACGGATTCACGCATTCTATCCATTGCAGGGCGAATAACACCATCAGGGCATTTTATTATTCGTCCTTTTAATTTTCCACCAGTAATTCTCATGTTGTACCTATTTTTTATTTAATGCCCAGTAAGTTTCATTGTGGGCAAGATTATTATTTTTAATTGCGTAGTCAAAAGCAGTTTTTCCTTCGGTAGAGCGCATTGTTACAGAAGACTGATTGTCTAAAAGAATCTGGAGTACTTTTGTAGAGTTTCCATATTGAGCTGCATACATAAGGGGTGTTTTACCATCGAAAAGAATGTTCAGCGGAACGGCCTTATCCATAAATATCTGAAGTTTTGAAATCTGCTGACGCTCAGAAATATTCTGTTCTGTAAGAAGGAATACAAGGGCTCTCAAAACTTCTTTATCGCTTGCCTTGTAATTTTCCAGAAGTTTGCTAAGTATCTGTGGATTTCCATTATAGCAGGCTGCAAGAACTAAAGCTGAAAATCCATATGAGTTCTTTTCAGAAACATCTGCACCAGCTTCAAGAAGTTTTTCAACACATTCAAGACTGCCACTATATCGAACTGCATACATAAGGGCAGTCCAGCCATCTGAATCTTTAAGATTTACATTGGCATGAGAATCCAAAAGTTGTTTTAGTTCCCATTCATTTCCTTCTTTTGCAGCTCTCATTAAAAGAGTTTTTCCAGAAGCATCACGTTCATCAGGATTTGGTATTATCTGAAATAAAATTTCATTGTCCTCAGAATCATTAATGCTTTCTACGTCATAAACCATATAATCACTGAGGTATTCTTTTTTGTTTTTTTCTGATGCTGATTTTTGTTTTTCGAGTTCTTTTTCAATCTGTGCCTGAAGCATTTCCTGTTCTTTTTTTTGAGCTTCAGCTGCAGCTAATTCAGCTGCCTTTTGAGCTTCTGCAGCAGCAAGTTCCTCTTCTTTGCGACGTTTCTCTTCTGCTTCTTTTTCTTCTAAAAGTTTCTGCTCTTCAAGTTTTTTTGCTTCTAATTCTTCCTGTGCCTTTGCTTCTAAAGCTTCTTTTTCAGCTTTTTCTTTTGCTTCCAATTCTTCCCGTTCAGCTTTTTCTTTTGCTTCTTGTGCTTCTTTTTCCAGACGAGCCTGTTCTTCAAGTGCTTCCTGTTCGAGTCTTTCTGCTTCAGCTTTTCTGGCTTCAATTTCTGCAAGTGCTTTTTCGCGTTTTTTCATCAGTTCTTTCTGACGCTTTGACAATTTTTTTTCGGTTTCATCTGTATTGTCTTTAGAACGCTTTACTTCATAAATATTGTTCTGATTATCATTAATCTGAGTAGTATATGAAAAATCAAAATCAATTGAAGATTCATTTTTCTGTTTAACAGAAGCTGTGAGAGGAATGGTAATTAAAGTTGTTACAAATAAAATTTGTAACGAATGCTTAAATAACATACTAGAAGTATAAATCAATACTAATAATTCAGCAAGCATTGATATTATAGAGTTAATATTATAGAACTAATTGATTGTAAGTTCATTGTGAATTGACTGAGATACGTATTTTTGATATATTACTAGAACACCCCTTGGGAATCTGAAATATGATTCTCTTTATCCATAAGGAGGAAGAAAGTTGTCATGCTGAACTTGATTCAGCATCTTCTTTATAGATCCCGAAACGAGTTCGGGATGACACTCTCTTTTACAGATTGAAATCGTTGATATCAGTTTGTATCACTGCCTCCTGAAAACTCTGCATTGCAGAGACAAATTTTTAAGGAGATACTTATGAAAAAGTATGAACTTATGACTATTTACCCTCTTGATGAGGAAAAGTCAAAGAAAGGTGCTGATGACGTAAAAAGCACTCTTGCAAAATTCGGTGCTGAAATCACAGAAGAAAAACCATTCGGTGACCGTGACCTTACTTACCAGATCCAGAAACAGAAGAAGGGACGTTTTGTTCTTTACACTATGAAGCTTAATCCTTCTAAAATCACTGAAATTGACAAAGATTTCAAGATTAACATGAATCTTTTGAAGTATCAGTTCGTAAGACTTGACGAAAAAGAATCTAAGTAAAAAATAGCCGCTAAATGCGGAAAGGAGCTTTGAATGACAGACTTAAATCATGTAGTTCTTATTGGCCGTCTCACACAGGACCTTGGTTCTGACGAGAGAAGTTTCGGTTATGTTGGAAACGGACAGGCCAGAGCAAATGTGAGCATCGCTGTCAACCGAAGCAAGAAGAACGGTGACCAGTGGATAGAAGAAGTAAACTACTTCAATGTTACTATCTGGGGAAAAACCGCAGAGAACTTAAAACCATATCTTACTAAGGGAAAACAGATTTGTGTTGAAGGACACCTTAAGCAGGATCGATGGGAAAAAGATGGACAGAAGCAGAGCAGAGTAACAATTGTTGCTGACAATGTACAGTTGCTTGGCGGACGTGGAGATAACAGCCAGTCTGGTAATCAGATGGCAGGGGGTGCTCCAAGATTCCAGCCAGCTAATAATGCAGGTCAGAACAGTGGATTCAGCGGCGGTTATTCATCTGAACCATACGGCGATACTGGAAGTGATTTCCCGGAAGATATCCCATTCTAATTGACTAATTGAGAGGTAATAATTATGTCTGAAGAAAATACACAGGAAATGGAAGAAAAACAGACACAGGAAGCAGCTATGGCTGATACAACTGCTTCAGAAGGTCGCGAAGAAGATCGTGACGGACGCGCAAAGGGAAAGACATACTTCCGCAAGAAGGTATGCCGTTTCTGTGCTAACAAAGCAAAGATTGACTACAAGGATGCTGATGCTCTCCGCCGTTATATGACAGAGCGCGGTAAGATCCTTCCACGCCGCATCACAGGTACATGTGCAAAGCACCAGCGTGAAGTTGCTAAGGCTATTAAGAGAGCTCGCTCAATCTGTTTGCTTCCTTACGTTGCAGACTAGGCCTTAGGCCTCAGAGGCAAGCTGTGCTTGCCGACATATCGGATTATCTTATACTCCGAGGTAATCTTAAAAAATTCAGGAGCTTGAGGAAACTACAATGAAAGTAATTCTTAACGTAGACGTTAAATCACTTGGTGA
>JAEEGJ010002901.1_pt1 | contig 74166 bp, 68 predicted proteins | sample 8958761 | NCBI WGS metagenome assembly JAEEGJ01 (sample SAMN16246546, study PRJNA631951) | gut metagenome | biome: gut microbiome; feature: rumen; material: RS-attached | host: Bos | place: Iran: Karaj | collected 2018-10 | reverse complement strand
TTATGAACGCATTAATCTGAAAAACGGCCTTACTCCCGATGAAATCAGGAGTAAAGCCGCGTAATTTGTTGAATTTCTACGATTGGGTGCTTTTTTTCATGTCCGTTCCCCGGGGAACGGTCCAGGCGTGATCGAGAGATGGTTTCAGAAATGATCGGTCAGCGCAGACAGGTTGCGCACCGTATGATCGGATGGATCGGGATGGGGACAAAAAGCGGCAAACGGACCGGAAAGGAGTCGAACCGTGCGCATGCCGAACGTTTTGGCGGGAAGGACGTCGTTGTCGATGCGGTCGCCGATCATCACGGCACGGTACGGCTCGCAGTCTGCCTGCCGCAGCGCCCAACGGAAGATCGCAGGATCGGGCTTTGCCATACCGAGCTCTGCGGACGCCACGATCACGTCAAAGAACGGCAGAAGCTCCCAATGCGCAAGACGCTGCACGGTCCCCAGCTGCTGATTCGCGATCACGCCGAGCCGGTATCCGCGGCGCTTCAGCCGATCCAAAACGGCATGGCAGTCGGCATACGGGTGTTCAAGCTCGCTGCGCCACGGCGCTTTCTGCAAGTGAAGGAGAGAGACGGCTTCCTTGTAACCGTCCGAGCCTTGTGAGAAAAAATGCTGCATTACCGCCGCAAACTGCGCCGCCGAAACGTCCGTGCCGGAGACCGTTTCACGGACGCGGGCAGCGTATGCTTCGGTTTCGTCGATCAGCGTCGAGCCGAGATCGAAGAACAGCCATACGGGTTTTTCCATACGCGCTCCTTTCAGTCGTACCGGATGCGGCTGACCGGCTTGATCCAGTTGCCCTTTTTGTAATGGATGAGGTAGATGAGGTTCTTTGCAATGTCGTCGCAGATCTGCATGACGACAAAGGTCGTGACAAACGGAAGCTTCAAAACAAGCCCGAGGATCGCGGCGATCGGGATGACGACGAGGTACTGCACGGTAAGATCGCCGAAGAACCCGATGCGCGTATCGCCGCCGGCGCGGAAGATGCCGACGACCTCGATGTACGGGATGTTGCGGAAGCCGATCTCGAACGCGTACAGGAACAGCAGCGCGCGGGCGACCGCCTTAGACGAATCCTCGATCTCGAAGAGGTCGACGACCGGACCGCGCAGTACCAGCACGATCGCGCCTAACGCAAGCCCCAAAAGCGGCGTAAGGATCAGAAACGATCTTGCGACCCGCCTTGCGCCGGGTTCATCCTCTGCGCCGATATGCTTGCCGACGAGGATGTTGCAGGAGTGGCAGACGCCGATGAAGAACACGAACACAAGGTTTTCAACCGTGCGGACCGTGGAGAGCCCGGCGTAGTTTTCCTTGCCCATGTGACCGAAGATCATGTTGACGATTACGATCGACAGCGACCACAGCGTTTCGTTCAGGAATGCCGGAAGCGAACGCCGCCAGAACGGGACAAAGAACCGTTTGATGTCAAAGATCTTGCTGAGCGGCGCGATCAGCACGTTGCGTTTGACGATCGAAACCGTGAAAAGGATCAGCGGACCGACTGCCGCGCTGACCGCCGTTGCGACGCCCGCGCCGCGTGCGCCGAGCGCCGGGAACCCGAAGTGCCCGAAGATCAGCGCATAGTTCAGAAGCGCGTTCAGCGCCGCCGCCGTACCGCTTGCGATCAAAGGCAGATGCACGCGCTCGGTCGAGCGGAGGACAGTGGACAGGATCGAATTGACCACGATCGCGATATAGGAGAACGCCGCGACGGACAGGTAGGAAACGCCGATCGTACGCAGTGTTTCGTCGTTGGTCAAAACCTGCATGATCACATGCGGAAAGAGCACGGAAAGCACCGTTGCGAGCACACCGACCGGCACCAGCGTGACAAGCGCAACGCCCATGACGCGGCGGATGCCGTCCGTGTTCTTCGCGCCGTGATACTGCGCCAAAAAGACCGCGCAGCCGCTCGACACGCCGAAGGAGATGAGGTCGACGAAGAACGAGATCTGGCTTGCAAGGTCGACGGCGGCAAGCGCATCGCCGCTTAACTGACCGAGCATCAGCATGTCGACAAGGCGGAACGACGCCATCAAGAGGTTTTGCAGCGCGATCGGGATCGCGAGCGGCAGCATTTCGCGAAAGAACGCTTTGGAAAACAAATGCTTCATAACAAAATTCGGTCAGATCGCTTCGATCGCGGCGATCAAAGCACGGATGCTGCGGTCAAGCGGCAGATCCTGTTCGAGCGGGATGTGCACGAACGCGGCGCGGACCGCGGCGCCGGAGAAGCGTTTGAGCAGCGAATAGAGAAGATCGTTGCAGACATACGTTCCCGCCGTATAGGACAGCTTTGCGGGGACGCCGGCGTCTTGGATCGCTTTTGTCATCGCCCGCACCGGCAGCGTGGAAAAGAACGCGGCGGGACCGTTCGGGTCGATCGGTTCGCCCGCAGGCTTCTGCCCGGCGTTGTCGGGGATCGACGCGTCGCGCACGTTGACGCCGACATACTCCGGGGTCACGGCGGTACGCCCTGCGGCAAGCCCGACCGAAAGGACGGCGTCCGCGCGGCACGCTTCGGCGGCGCGGATCGCAAGCGCTGCGGCACGGTCGAACTCCACGGGCAGGAGAAGCTTACAAAGCTTCCATGCGCCGATGCGCTCCGGCAAAGCGTCGACCGCCTCCCAGGAGGGATTCCGGTCCTCACTTCCGAATGGCATAAAGCCTGTGACAAGCAGTGTTTTCGGTTCCATATGCGTTTCCGCCTTTCCCGTTGCGTTTCCTGTATTCTATCATGCCCGCATGCATTCCGTCAAAGAATTTATTATATTTTTTCGGAAGGGGCGCGACCCGTATACAAACGTGAAATCGTGTGTTAAAATGTGGTCGAATAGGGGTGGAGATCGCCCTGAAAAAGAATAAAAACGGAGGATCAGCATTCTTATGACCGCACAGGAAATTATGACGCTCATCAAGGAAGAGGACATCAAGATGGTCGACTTCAAGATCGTCGACATCGACGGACAGTTCCGCCATGTGACCATTCCCGCAGCCAACTTCACCGAGGAGACGCTCAGTAACGGCATCGGCTTTGACGCGTCGAACTACGGCTATGCTGTCGTTGAAAAGAGCGACATGGTCTATATCCCCGATCTGGACACCGCCATGATCGACCCCTTCTGCACCGTTAAGACGCTTACGATGATCGGCAATGCGATGATCATTGATTATCCGCAGAACCGCCCGCTCGCGCAGTATCCCAGAAACATCGTCAATGCCGCCGTGCAGTACATGAAGGACACCGGCATTGCGGACGAGATGAAGATCCTGCCGGAGTTTGAGTTCTACCTCTTCGATCAGGTCGGCTGGAAGGTCGATCACAACGCGATCGCGGCGTTTTTAGACGCGGATCAGGCGTACTGGAACAGCGAGACCGAGGGCCGCGGCTGCGTCGTCCCGTTCCAGAAGCATTATCATGTGGCAAAGCCGCTCGACCGGACGTACGAGTGCCGCAGTGAAATGTGCATGGAGATCGAGAAGGCGGGCATCCCCGTGAAGTATCATCACCCCGAGGTCGGCGGCGCAGGTCAGTTTGAGATCGAGCCGCTGCTGGGCGAGATGACCAAGATGGCGGACGGCAGCATGATGATCAAATACATCATCCGCAACGTCGCCGAAAAGTTCGGTCTCAGTGCCACGCTGATGCCGAAGCCAGTATACGGCGAGGCAGGCAGCGGCATGCACGTCCACATGGTGCTCTATAAGAACGGCGAGCCGGTCTTCTCTGACGACAACGGATATTCGCATCTTTCCAAGGAAGCGCACTGGTTCATGGGCGGACTCTTACAGCACATCGCATCGCTCTGCGCGATCACGAACCCGTCGACCAACTCCTTCAAGCGTCTCGTTCCGGGCTTTGAAGCGCCGGTCACCGTGGGCTATGCGACCAGCAACCGCAGCGCGGTCATCCGCATCCCGGCATACGCCAAGACGCCGAAGCTTCGCCGCTTTGAGCTCAGAAACCCGGATGGCACCTGCAACCCGTACTTCTGCTACGCAGCGATCCTGATGGCAGGTCTCGACGGCATCAAGAACCAGATCGACCCGCATGCGAACGGTTGGGGTCCGTATGATATGAACCTCTTCGAGCTGCCGCCGGAGGAGAAGGCAAAGCTGCATCAGCTGCCGACGTCGCTCGAACAGGCGCTGGACGCGCTCGAAGCCGATCACGATTACCTCACGGCGGGCGGCGTGTTCCCGGAGGGACTCTTAAAGAACTACATCAAGCGGAAGCGCAGCGAATGCCTCGAGCTTGCTAAGATCCCGCATCCGGCGGAGTTCGAGAAGTACTACAACATGTAAAATCCCGCAGGGGCGGAGGGGCAGTTCCGGCACATGGAAAAGCAGATCAAGGGCAAAAGAAGGTCGGTCGGACCGGCGCGCGCACGGCGGAGAAAAACCGTCGTTGCGATCACTTGCCTGCTTTCAATCGTCGCGTTTTTTGCGGTCTTTGCGATCCCGATGGGATTGAGCAACGCGATCAACACGCTGATGAAAACGGCGTTCGATCTTTTGATCAACACGGTGTTCTACATCATGGCGCTTGCCGTCATCGCCGGCGCGCTGTCCGAGCTGATGACCGTATTCGGCGTCGTCGACCTGATCAATAAAGTCCTGTCGCCGCTGATGAAGCCGCTGTTCGGCATGCCCGGCGCGTCCGCGCTCGGCATCGTCACAACGTATTTAAGCGACAATCCCGCGGTCCTGACGCTTGCGAACGATTCGAAGTTCCGCCGCTTCTTCAAGGCGTATCAGGTCCCGGCGCTGACCAATCTCGGCACGTCGTTCGGCATGGGTCTCATTGTGACGAGCTTCATGCTTGCGTTCTCAAACACGCGCATGGGGGGCGGCGGAACGCTCGGTTCCGGCGTGATCTGGGCGGCGCTTTGCGGCAACCTCGGCACGATCGTCGGCGCGATCGTTTCCACACGGCTGATGCTGTTCTTCACGAAGCGGTTTTTCGGCAAGGACCGTCCTGCGGACGTGGAGCCGGAGATCGAAAAGGACAAACTGGCAGAAACGCCGAAGGGCTTTCTGCATGTGCTGAACGCGCTGATGGACGGCGGCAAGAAGGGCGTTGAGCTCGGACTGGCGATCATTCCGGGCGTGCTGATCATCTGCTCCGTCGTCATGATGCTGACCAAAGGCGCGCCTTCCGGCGGCTATACCGGCGGCGCGTACGAAGGGATCGGCGCGATCCCGTGGCTTGCGGGAAAGATCAACTTCCTCCTGAAGCCGCTGTTCGGCTTTGCAAGCACCGAAGCGCTCGGCGTTCCGGTCACCGCGCTCGGCAGCGCGGGCGCGGCGCTCCCGATGATCGAAGCGATCGTAAAGGACAGCGCGGCGAGCGGCGTCGCGTCGAGAGCGATCCTGAACGACATCGCCGTGTTCACCGCGATCTGCATGTGCTGGAGCGGATACCTCTCCACGCACGTCTCCATGATGGACGCGCTGAAGTGCAACCGCTTCACCGGCAAGGCGATTCTGAGCCATACGGCCGGCGGCTTGTGCGCCGGCATCGCGGCGCACTGGCTGTTTACGCTGGTCGCCTGGATCTTCAAACTGTGATTTCCCAAAACGACAACAGCGGTCCGAAACATCGGACCGCTGTTTTGTGTTGCCGCGTTATACGACGGAGGGTTCGGTGAACAGATTGCCTTCGGCAAAGCGGGAGAGCCTGAGCCGCGAGGCGTCGATGGTGGGCGTAAGTCCGAGGATCATCTCGGACATGACGGTTCCGGTGACGGGACCGAACATGAAGCCGTGTCCGCTGAAGCCGACCGCCATGTAGAAGCCCTCGACGTTTTCCGCCTTGTCGTAGATCGGCTGGCGGTCCGGGGACATGTTGTAAAGTCCCGCCCACTGACGGATCACGCGAAGCTTACCGATCGCCGGCAGAACGTTGTCGATCGTCTTCGCCATCTCTTCGAGGAAGTGCCACGAGGAGGTGCGCCGCAGGTCTCTCGGCTCGCCGGAATCGCTGCGGCCCATGATGAACGAGCCGTGCGGCGTCTGCTGGACGTACAGGTTCAGATTGAACGCCATGACCATCGGATCCTGCATGTGCTCGACGGGCTCGGTGACAAGGATCTGATGGCGCTCGGAATAGAGCGGCAGATCCAGTCCGACCATCTTCGCGATGCCCTGCGACCAGGCGTTTGCGGCGTTGACGACGATGCGGGTCTCGATATAGCCCTTGTTGGTCTCCACGCCGACGACACGGTCGTTCTCGACCTTGATGCCCGTGACCTCGGTAAACGTGTTGAACTCGACGCCGAGCCGCTTTGCGGCTTTATAGAACGCGTCGGTGGTCTTGTGCGGGTTCAAAAAGCCGTCCTTCGGGCAGTATGCCGCGCCGGACAGGATGTCGGTGTTGAGGTGCGGGACCAGCTCCTTGGCTTCCTCAAGACTCATCATGCGCGAGGGGATGCCGCACGCGTGCTGGACTTCGACGTTCTTCCGGAACTGGGTGAGCTCCTTTTCGGTGTCGGCGATCATCAGATAACCGCTCTGCCGCAGCTCAATGTCGCCGTCGTATTCGAGGATGTCGTTCGCGTGCTCATAGAACTCCGTGGAGAACTTGGACATGCGGCAGTTCATTTCCGTGCCCCACTGCATGCGGAAGCCTGCGCCGCACGCGCCGGTGGAGCCGGAGCAGATAAAGCCCTTTTCCAGAACGACGATGTTCTTTGCGCCGCGAACGGCGAGGTTATAGGCGATGGAGCAGCCGGACATACCGGCGCCGATGATGACGATATCCGCTTTAGTCTTCATGTCTGTTCGCCTCCTCTGCAATAAGATGCAGCTTTACGCCGACCACCGGGGGACGGATGTTATGGAACTTGAGATCCGCCATGTTCTGACCGGTGGCGTTGGCGATCTCCCGCAGAACGAGCTGTCCGCAGGTCTTGCCCTGGCACGGCCCCATGCCGATGCGCGTGATGCGCTTGATCTCGTCGTAGGTCACATAGCCCTGCGCAATGAGGTCTCGGATCTGCTTCAGCGTGACGTCGGAGCAGCGGCAAATGATGGTATTCTCATCCATGCGCTCACGCCTCCCTTCTGAAGTTTCTGAAGTCGTAGAGGTACGCGCGGTCCACCTCCAGCGTGACGACCGGTGTGCGGTCGAAGGAGGCGGGGTTCATGACCCGTTTGACCAGCGCCTTGCAGATCGGCTGTCCCGCGCGGTCGAGTCCGGTGACCGTTTCGCCCGGTTCGGGCAGCGGCAGGAATTCATAGGGAATGCGGAACTCCACAGTGTCGGCAGACTTGGAGCCGTCGACGATCATGATGGACAGTCCGGGGCATTTCGCAACGCATACGCCGCAGCCGCCGCAGAGGTTTTCATCCCGCTCGGGGATGTTGTTGATGTCGTCGCCGATCTTGATTGCGCCGACGGGGCAGGCGGTCTGACAGGGATTGCAGGGGATCTTTTGATAGCATTCCACCACCGCGACGGGACCCTTGTTGATCCGCTCGACGGAAGGGAATTTCGTCATGACCATTTCGCGGGAGGCCACGCCTGTTTTCTCAAACATATTCATTCCTCCTTACAGCTGACTGATTTTCATTCCGGCGCGGATCCGGTCACCGACGGGTCCGGATCGCAGATCTTCAAGCTGCTTCCGGTATTCCTGCCTGCGCTGCTCGAAGTCCGCGGGCACATGCCCGAGCTTCGCCGCGGCGCAAAGTCCCGCAAGATACCCCTCCGCCATGGCGGAGCTTGCTTCCTCGATGCCGGAGGCGTCGCCTGCGACAAAGATTCCGGGGATGCAGGTCTCGCAGTTTTCGGTCCGCATGGGAACGTAGCCAGAAAGCTGCGCAACGTATTTCATCTCCACGCCGCGCATGGCAAGAAGCTCGTTCAAGGGGCTCAAACCGACCGAAATGCACATCACGTCGACGTCATAGCGCGTTTCGGTGCCGGGGATGGGACGGAACCTGTCGTCTACTTCGCAAACGATCGCGGCTTCGAGACAGTCGATGCCGATCGCTTCCTTGACCGTGTGGGAGGTGAGGATCGGCACACCCATTCTGGCAAGCTTGGACGCGTGGACCAGGTACGCGCCGATGCGCGGCGCTGCGTCGAGGACCGCAACGACCTCGATGCCCGCCTGCATGAGCTGATAGCTCACGATCACGCCGATGTTGCCGGCGCCGACCATCAGAACGCGGTTGCCGGGACGGATCCCGTATACGTTCATCAGCGTCTGCACGGCGCCTGCGCCGTAGATACCGGGCAGGTCGTTGTTCGGGAAGGCAAGGGACTTTTCATACGCGCCGGTCGCGCAGATCACGGACTTTGCCTTGATCTTGAAGTATTCCTTCTCGTCCTTCAGCACGGTGACCACGTTGTCCTCATAGAAGCCGACGGCGGTGGCGTTGAGCATGATCTCGATCCGATCGCCGTATTCCTCGACCTTTTTGAGGAGGATGCCGGCAATGTCCACGCCGCGGTGGGAGGCGTATTGTCCCTCCGAACCGAAGAACATGTGGGTCTGCTTGATGAGCTGTCCGCCGGGACGGAAGCTGCGCTCCAAAACGAGCACCTTCGCGCCGGACGACGCCGCGGAGATCGCAGCGCACAGGCCCGCGGGACCGGACCCGATGATAAGCAGTTCGACTTCTCTCATTCGATCTTCCCCTTTCCGTCCTGTGTCTCGACCTTCATGCCTTCCTTAAGCAGGGTGATGCAGGTGCGGACGTTCGGTTCTCCGTCGACGACCATCTGACAGGAGGCACAGTTTCCGATCGCACAGTAGAATCCACGCGGGCGATGCAGCTCGGGACTTTTCGCAAGCACCTTGACGCCTGCGGCGTGGAGCGCTGCCGCGATCGTTTCTCCCTCATACCCCTTCATCGGCTGACCGTTGAAGGTGAAATGGATCTCCTTACCCCGTTCAAAGGTAAGGATCGGATGTTCGGTGATCCTCATTTGGGCATTTCCTTTCATACAATACCGATTGGTTATCCTTTCGCGTTTCCCGGATCACTTCTCCGACATATAGGGATAGGCGATCGCGTCGGAGGGGTTGAAGGTCTCCTTTACGCAGTGCGGGCTCATCCAGCGGATCATGTTGAGCGCGGTGCCCGCCTTGTCGTTCGTGCCGGAAGCGCGCGCGCCGCCGAACGGCTGCTGGCCTACGACCGCGCCGGTGCACTTGTCGTTGATGTAGAAGTTGCCCGCGGAATGCAGCAGCGCCTTTTCCATCATGACGATCGCTTCGCGATCCTGCGCGAAGATCGCGCCGGTCAGCGCGTACGGGGAAGCCTCGTCACAGACCTTCAGCGTTTCCTCGAGCTTGTCGTCCGGATAGACGTACACGGACACGATCGGCCCGAAGATCTCGTTGACCATGGATTCGTAATCCGGTTTCTTGCAGACGATCACGGTCGGCTCGACGAACCAGCCCTTCGTGTCGTCGCAGTTGCCGCCGATGACGATCTCGCAGTCGGGGCTCTGCTTTGCGCGGTCCAGATAGCCCTTGCAGCGATCGAACGACGCCTTGTCGATGACCGCGGCGAGGAATGTGTCGAAATCCTGCACGTCGCCCATCGTGGCTTCCTTCATCATCTCTTTCATGGTCGAGAGGACCTCGGGCCAGATGCTTTCGGGAACGAACGCGCGCGAGCATGCCGAGCACTTCTGTCCCTGAAACTCAAAGGAGCCGCGGATCAGCGCCGCCGCGAGCGGGCGGACCTTGGCGCTCTTGTGCGCAAAGATGAAGTCCTTGCCGCCGGTCTCGCCGACGATGCGCGGATAGTTGCGGTAGGAGGCGATGTTCTCGCCGATCTGCTTCCACACGCTCTGGAAAACCTCGGTGGAACCGGTGAAGTGGAAGCCCGCGAGCTCCGTCCTCGAGATGACGTACTTCGCTACGTCGCTGCCGTTCGCCGGCACAAAATTGATGACGCCCGCCGGAAGTCCGCAGTCCATCAGAAGCTTCATGTAGTAATAGTTGGAAAGCACCGCGGTGCGGGACGGCTTCCAGACCGCGACGTTGCCGACGATCGCCGGCGCGGTGGGCAGGTTCCCGCCGATGGAGGTGAAGTTAAAGGGCGTGATGGCGCAGATGAATCCGTCCAGGGCGCGATAGTCCTGACGGTCCCAGATGCCGGGGATGGAGGCGGGCTGATCCTTGAAGATCTCCTGCGCGGACCAGACGCCGAAGCGCAGAAAGTCCGCAAGCTCCGCAATGTCGATCTCCGCCTGGAACACGGTCTTGGACTGACCGAGCATCGTCGAGGCGTTCAGGACCTTGCGATACGGTCCGGTGATCATGTCGGCTGCCTTCAGGAAGATCGCGGAACGGTGTTCCCACGGCATTTCTTCCCATGCCTTCTTGGCTGCCAGCGCGGCGTCGACCGCCATGGTCAGTTCCTTTTCGCCGGCGATCGAGCACTCGGCGATCACATGACCGTGATCATGCGGCATCGTGACCTTGAACGTCTTCTCCGTGAAGACTTCTTTTCCGCCGATGATCAGCGGGATCTTCACGATCTCAGCGGACTGGCGGGCAAGCTCCGCTTTCAGCTCCGCACGCTCTTTGGACCCCGGCAGATAGCCGCGGAACGCGTCGTTTTCCGGTCGTTTGATGGTGAAATAAGCGTTTGACATAGATCCTCCTTTTAAGTTCATGCACAAAATCATTACCACCGTTTTTTCCGGTTCGGTCCGGAAAAAACAGCGATAATACACCACGTTTAATATATCATATCCGTTCGTCACTGTCAACGAAAAGTCGCTTGTTTCACGCCCTCGTTCCGCACTTTTTCACCGCCGGAAGCGCCTGCGAAAAAACGCCGGTTCGTTCACTGCAATCACGCTGGCAGCAGACCGAAAAACGGGTCAATTTTCGCCTGTCAAGCACCTCTTGACAAAAGCAAGCAAGCGATGCTTGCGCATACCGTGCGCGCATGCTATCATAAACGCGAAAGAGAGGGATGAGCATGACGATCGGAGAACGGCTGCAGCAGCACAGAAAGGATCTGGGGTTATCGCAGGAGGAGCTCGGACAGCGCCTTATGGTAAGCCGTCAGACCGTGAGCCTTTGGGAAACGGACCAGACGCTGCCGACGATCGACAATCTTTTGCGGCTCAAGGAGTTGTTCGGCATTTCGGTGGACGAGCTTCTTGAAGGGAAGAAAGAGGAACAGGAAGAACAGGAAAAACCGCTGGAATCCTATTGCATGACCTTTTCGGCGGAGGAGCTGAAGAAAAGGCATAAGGCGATTTTGTGGCGCGCTGCAAGACCGGCTCTGTTTCCTTTGCTCGTAATCGTATGTACCGTGATCATTGGATTTCGCAATACGGCAACAGATCAGCCGAATGTGTATGCCGCGATCGGCTTTTTTGCATGCATGATCCTGTATGCAGTGATATCCTTCGTTCGCACATGGAAATTCTGCAAAAGTGAAACCGAAAGGATCATCCGAAACACATATCATTACGACGTCTTTTCCGATTATTTCGTTGCGAGGATCGAGAGGGACGGGGAAACAGTCGTGAATGATAAAATTCTGTTCTCGGAAGTCAAAGAGATTCGGCGCATCGGAGAACAGACCGCAGTGCAAGTCGGTACCGGCGCTTGGTTGTTCAGAACAAGCGAATTGAAGAACAATTCCGCGATCATACATCTTCAGAATGAGATCGTTCTGCGTACGCAGTTTACAACAGCAACCGGAGTTTGGAGATTCCTGTCCATCCTGTTCTGTATTCTGCCGATTCTCATCATGCCTTTTGTGGTGAAAGCAATAACCTGGAATCCGCAGCAGATTGCTTCGGGCACACAGACCGCGTTATCGCCGTCTGAAGCATTTCAGCATTCGTGGAGAGCGTTCCTCTTTTTGCCGATTCCCCTTGCATCGATTGCACTGGGATTGATCCTGAAGAAAAAGCACTTTTTCTATAAAAAGAATATCGTTATCGGTATTGTAATTGCAGGTATTCTGTGTGTTTACGGATGTTTCTATCTGATTTTTTCGAAGGTATTCGGATAAACACAATGACGTCCGATCATTAAAACAACAGCGGTCCGAAATAACGGATCGCTGTTTTGCTATGATGTAGTCGGTTCGGGGGATTCAGCCCTCGCCGAACCCGAACGAAATCTCCGGATCGGAGAGGGAGAAGGTCTCCGTCTGCGTGGAATGCAGCGTGGAACAATCATTGCCGATCTGCTGCGTGCTGCACTGCATCGTGACGGTCTTTGCGGTCGTATCGACCGCTATGCTGAGATCGAATTTCGTGACGTCCCACCAGTTGAAGTGGAAGGTGCCGATGCGCATCGGGTGCTCGACGCCGTCGATCTTGAGCATAAAGCCGTACGGCTCCTTTTCGCCGCCGCGAATGCGGACATGCGCCGTTCCGCCAAGAACCGAAAAACGCGGCGTACCGTGAAAGACGTCCCGGTTTTTGGAAAATTCGTCGGCGCGCAGCAGGTACGGCTTCCCATCGACGGTGACGGTCACTGTGCCGGTGATGCGGTCAAAGGGGTAGATGCGGTAATAGAGCGTCGGGAACGCAGCGCGCAGGAGCGCAAGCAGCCCACCGATCAGAAGCAGCGTGCCGAGTACGGCGCACAGGACGATGATCCAAACCTTTTTGCGACGCAAAGGGAACACCTCGCTTTCGTTTGCAGTATAACAAACCCGCCGCCGCGGGGAAAACGGTTTCACGGTTTGTTTACCAAGATATGACATTTTGTACGCATCGGGAGGTTTGTTCGCGAATGGATGAATTGCGCTTCGCGCATGATACCCCCTCATCAGTCACCTGACGGCTTCACTTCGCTTTGCTTCGTTACGGCGGTAATTCGCGCGCTACCCGCGCGTACCATCGACAGCTTCCCCCGAGGGGGAAGCCAAGAACCGTATCCTTGCCTTCTCCTTTGGGGAGAAGGTGCCGTTAGGCGGATGAGGAGTACACGCAGAAAAGCGGGACGCTTTCGCGGATGGATGAATTGCGCCTGCGGCGCGTGAATTGGCTGCGCCGTGAATTGACGGCAGCGCCGTCATGAATTGCCCTGACGGGCGTCAGAAGTCGATCACGCCGGTGAGGGAGAGGATGGTTTTCAGAAAGAGCAGACCGAGCACGAAGAACATGACGAGGCGGATCTTCTTGCTGCCGCCCTTGATCGCGTAGCGCGCGCCGAGGTAGTTGCCGAGCATTGAGCAGCAGATGGCGGGGACGCCGACGGAAAACAGCACGCTGCCGTTGATGAGATAGACGACGAGCGAGGCGATGTTGGACGCGAGATTGGCAACGCGCGCGCATCCCGCGGCGTTCAAAAGCCCGATGCCGAGCACGAGCGAGAACGCGATCGTTAAAAATGTACCGGTGCCGGGACCGATCAGTCCGTCGTAGACGCCGAGGACCAGACCGATGAGCGCGGACCAGAGGATCGTTTTGCCGCGGGAAGGTCGGTTTTCACGCTCGTCCGTCTTGTTCCGCGCAAGCACAAGGATCAGCGCGGCGACCGGCAACGCGGCAAGGATGATGATTTGAAGAACATTGTCGGGCAGCGCGACGGCAAGCGACGAGCCGCCTGTCGCGCCTAAAAGACAGCCGATCGCCGCCGGGATCGCACAGTCCCATACGATCTTGCCGCTTTTCGCGTACTTGAATACCGAGGTCGCCGTGCCGCAGCCGTTTGCAAGCTTGTTCGTGCCGGCGGCAAGCTTCACGGGAATGCCGGCGATCAGGTACGCCGGCAGGGAGATGACCCCGCCGCCGCCCGCGACCGAATCCACAAAGCCCGCCAAAAATACGAGCGGGCAGACAATCAGATAGGTCCAGACAGTTGGGGTAAAGGTCGGCACGGCGCGGCTCCTTTCGGTGGGATATGGGCATTATAGCATAAAGAATATACAAAAAACAATCGTTTTACGGAACAAACCGGAAAATACCTCTCGATTCCGGCGGCGGGATATGATATAATAACAATAAATGAAGAAAGGACGGAGGATCTGATGCAGAAGCAGTACGTTGCGATCGACCTGAAATCGTTCTATGCCTCCGTCGAATGCACGGAGCGCGGGCTCGATCCTTTGGACGCAAACCTTGTTGTTGCGGACGAGAGCCGCACGGACAAGACGATCTGTCTTGCCGTGTCGCCTGCGCTGAAGGCGCACAAGATCGCGGGACGCGCGAGGCTGTTTGAGGTGCGTCAACGCGTTGAAGAGGTTAACCGCGAGCGGCTTCTGCATGCGCCGGGACACCGGTTTACCGGCAAATCGGTGCTTGCCTCCGAGCTGAACAGCGATCCGTCCTTAGAACTCGATTTTATCGCCGCGACGCCGCGCATGCACTACTATATGGACTATTCGCGCAGCATCGTGGAGATCTATCTCCGGCACGTTTCGCCGGAGGACCTGCTCGTCTATTCGGTCGATGAGGTGTTTATCGACGTGACGCCGTATCTTGCGCGGTACAACATGACGGCGCACGAATTTGCGATGAAGCTGATCCGCGAGGTTCTCGAGGAGACGCGCATCACGGCGACGGCGGGCATCGGCACGAACATGTACCTTGCGAAGATCGCCATGGACATCGTGGCGAAAAAGATGCCCGCGGACAAGGACGGCGTGCGCATCGCCGAGCTTGACGAACAAAGCTACAGAGAGGCGCTGTGGTGCCATAAGCCGCTCACCGATTTCTGGCGGATCGGCAAGGGCATTGCAAAGAAGCTTGAAACGTACGGCATGCACACGATGGGCGACGTCGCGCGCTGCTCCGTCGGCAAGCCGACCGATTACAAGAACGAGGATCTGCTCTACCGCCTGTTCGGGATCAACGCCGAGCTCATCATCGACCACGCGTGGGGCTGGGAGCCGACCGAGATCCGAGACTGCAGGGATTACACGCCGGAGGGCAAGAGCCTGAGCCAGGGGCAGGTGCTGGCGCGTCCGTACACCGCCGCGGAGGGACGCGTTGTGGTGCAGGAGATGGCGGATCAGCTGTCGATGGATCTGGTGCGCAAGGGCTTATACACCGATCAGGTCGTGCTGGACGTCGGCTACGACGTCGAAAATCTGACCGACGCGACGCGCGCGAAACTGTTTGAGGGCGAGATCGTGACCGACTGGTACGGCAGAAAGGTGCCGAAGCCCGTGCATGGCTCGATGAACCTCGGACGGCATATGGCGTCGACCGAGCGCATCGTGGATGCGGTGCGGACGATCTTTGATCGGATCGCGGACGAAACGCTTTTGATGCGGCGGTTCACGGTGGCGGTGTGCAATCTGAAAACCGCGGACGAGGTAAAGGAAGCGGAATCAAAGCCGGAACAGCTCGATCTGTTTACCGATTACGAAGCGCAGGAGAAGGCGAAGCAGGCGGAGGACGCGGCACTCGAAAAGGAGACCCGGCGGCAGAAAGCGCTGTTGGGCATTCGCGACAAGTACGGCAAAAACGCCGTGGTGCGCGGGCTGAACCTGCAGGAGGGCGCGACGGCGATCGAGCGCAACGCGCAGATCGGCGGACACAAGGCATAGGAGGACAGCATGACGGAGGCGCTTACCCTGTATATCCCGAAGCCGGAGGATGGTTGGTTTTATCTGAAGATGATGAACGATCCGGCGACGATGGCGTATAACGCGCCGTGGTTTCCGCCGGACGGCTGCATTCCGAACGCGCAGGAGGAATGGAAGCGGCTCTCTTCGGATTGGATCGGCGCGGAGCCGGAACGGTTCTACGCGTATCTGCGGTGCGGCACGGACGGCGCGTTCGTCGGGGACGTGTGCTTTCACTATACACCGGAACGCGATTGGTGGGACATGGGCGTTGTGATCTTTGCGCCGGAGCGCGGAAAGGGCTACGGGAAGCAGGGACTGCGGCTCCTTGCGGAGTACGCGTTTTCGCACGGCGTGACACGACTGCACAACGAGTTTGAAACGACGCGGGACGCGGCATACCGGATGCATCGCGCGGTCGGTTTCCGTGAGATCGGACGAACGAACGGGAACATCGAACTGATGCTGACAAGTGAGGATTACAGGAAAGGGGTCGGGCATATGGAACCGAGGGAATTTTTGAACATTCTGCATGTGGCGGAACGGCTGAAGGACACGCTGCGGCACTGCACGACGTCGAAGGGACGGCGCGAGAGCGTCGCCGAGCACAGCTACAGGATCGCGCTGATGGCGATGCTGTTAAAAGACGTGTTCCCGGACGCAGATATGGACAGGGTCACGCGGATGTGTCTCATTCACGATCTCGGCGAATGCTTCACCGGCGATATCCCGACGTTTCTCAAGACAAGCGCGGACGCGGAGACCGAGGACTGGCTTCTGGACCGCTGGGTCCGATCGCTGCCTGCGCCGCTGGATACCGAACTTTCCGCGCTGTATGCCGAGATGAATGCGCAGGAAACGACCGAGGCAAAGATCTACAAATCGCTCGACAAGCTCGAAGCGGTGATCCAGCACAACGAGTCGCCGATCGAAACGTGGGAGCCGAATGAGTATGAGCTCAACAAGACCTACGCGTTCGATACGGTGGCGTTTTCCGACTGGCTCACGGCTTTGCGCAAGGAGATCTATCGCGATACGATCGAAAAGATCGAACGGGGGGGAACATGACGGAGGATCTGCAGCTGCTCGCGTACTGCGGCGTTGACTGCGCCGCATGCCCGGATCATCGGAGCAAGGCGTGCCCCGGCTGCCGCGACAGCGTATGGAAGGAAGGGGACGAATGCATGCCGATCGTCTGCTGCCGCGGGCAAAGGATCGCATTCTGCGGAGAATGTCCGGGCTTTCCGTGCGCGGACATGAAGTCGTTTTATGAGGAATCGGACGGACACAGGGCGGCGTACCGAAGAATGTGCGCCATGCGTCCGCAGCAATAAAAACAAACGGAGGGACAGACATGAAACAAATTGCAACAGACAAAGCGCCTGCGGCGATCGGACCGTATTCGCAGGGCATGATCACGGGGAACCTCGTTTATACGTCGGGGCAGATCCCGGTGGATCCGAAGACCGGCATGATCGCGGGCGACACGATCGAAACGCAGGCGGAGCAGTCGCTGAAGAACGTACAGGCGGTTTTGGAAGCGGGCGGCGCAAGCCTCGACAGCATCGTGAAAACGACCTGCTTCATCGCGGACATGGCGGATTTTGCGGCGTTCAACGCGGTCTATGCAAAGTACATCCAGGGCGCGCCGGCGCGTTCCTGTGTGGCGGTCAAGACGCTGCCGAAGAACGTGCTGGTCGAGATCGAAGCGATTGCCGAGATCGTGAAGTGACGGAAAGGAACGCGGCATGAGCGACGCAAGAGAGCAATACGGCGATATCATCGACCGGGCGCATCCGGATTCTCCGAAGCATCCCAGGATGCCCCGGAAAAATCGCGCCGCGCAGTTTGCGCCGTTCGCCGCGCTGACCGGCTATGACGACCTGATCCACGAGGCGGCGCGCTATACCGAACGGCGGATCGTGCTCGACGAGAACAAAAAGGAGGAGCTGAACCGCAAACTGCACGCACTGCTCGATGCGGAGGAACAGCCCGAAGCGGTCTTTAGCTGCTTTGTGCAGGACGCAAAAAAGAGCGGCGGAACGTACGAGGACGTGACCGGAAGGATCGAGAACGCCGATTTTCTCTACGGTTATCTTACGCTGGATTCGGGGCGGGTGCTGGACATCGGCGACGTGATCGAGATCGAAAGCGAGCTGTTTTCAGAGGAGCGTTTCTGATCCGGAACGGCGCTTGTGCGCATGTGTGAAGCGGGGGTTAACTTTCCGTTAACGATCCCGAAAACCCGTTGACCGGACGGTCCATCGGTAGTAAAATGCGAATGAAAACAAAGGCGGGGGATGATGACATGGAAGAGAAAACGACGCGGCCGATCCTGACCGACGATACCGTCGTGGAGGATAAGGAAGTTCCGTTTGAAGATCTGATCTCCGAACTGCGCTATTGATCCATCATCAGATAAGATGCCTTTTTCGGCATCTTTTTTTATCCGCCGATCGGGAGAAAAACAGCGATCCCGACAGGCACAAATTCAGGAAACGAGAATGATCCGATGAAAAACAGACGTCTGATAACGATCCTTGCATGGATGCTCGCTGCTTTGACGGCATTGACGCCGCTTGCCTGCGGGTCCGGCAGCGGACACATGCAAAGCAGCGAAAACATCGTATATGTCACGAAAGCGCCGCGGAGAACGCTGGAGCCGGGACAAAGCGGGAACGCCGACGCGAGCGAAGCGTCCGGCGCATCCGCCGCGCAGACGGATTCCGGAGAAACGCCTGCGCCCGGGACGACGCCTGCGCCCGGGACAACGTTCACGCCCGGAACAACGTCCGCGTCGGGAACAACGCCTGCGTCCGGAACGAAGCGCACGCCTTTGCCGACCGCAACGCCGCTTGCCACGCCTGTACCGGGAAAGCGCCTCATGGACGGGGAATACTTTTTGACAATCTATAACGACTTTTCGACCGAACAAACGGGACGCGTATGGGTCATGGTCGGCGAGCAGAAGTACCAGGAACTGCCGGACAGCATCATTTCCACGACCGAGGTTGGCGACGTTCTGACGCTTCGGAGCTACAGCTTTGAGGTCAGAGACATGGATCAGATCGAAAAAGACGGCAAAAGGACGGTCCTGTTCAACGACGGCACGGAACGCTGCACCTACATCGACGAAACAAATACCTGGCGGTTTTATGATCCGGACGGAAGAGCGTACACCTACGAAGCCGAACGGTATGTGATGCCGATTGCGGTCGACGCCAGTCTGATCGACAATATGACGCCGCATGCCGAAGGCTGCAACGTATACGGCAACGACGCGCTCAACGATCCGGCGATCGGCGTGCTGGACGAGCTGCAGGACTATTTCCGGCACTATCGCGGATTGGACGCCGAATATGCGACCGTTACGGTCTACGGAGGCGAGATCATCAGCGTCGTCATTGAATATCGCCCGTAAAGCGAACGGAGGATCGGGGCCATGCCGTTTGAAATCATCCGGGAAGACATCACGCGCGTAAGGGCGGATGCGATCGTCAATACCGCAAATCCGCTGCCGGTCATCGGCGCGGGGACCGACAGCGCGATCCACAGCGCCGCGGGTCCCGCTCTGCTTGCCGCGCGGCAGAGGATCGGCGCGATCCAGACAGGCTGTGCGGTTGAAACGCGCGCGTTCGATCTTTCCGCAAAGTATGTTCTGCATACCGTTTCGCCCGAATGGATCGACGGCGCACACGGCGAGGAAATGCTGTTAAAGCGGTCCTACGACGCCGCGCTGACGCTTGCGGATCGGCTCAGATGCCGGTCGATCGCGTTTCCGCTGCTGTCCGCCGGCAGCTACGGCTTTCCGAAGGACGTTGCGCTGTCCGTTGCGATCCGCGCGTTTACCGAGTTTCTGCTGACGCACGACATGCACATCCTTCTTGTCGTGTTCGGCGAGGAGCCCTATACGCTTGCGCGCGGGCTGTTTGGGGACCTCAAAAGCTATGTCGACGCAAATTACGTCGGCGCGGCAGAGGAGGCCGAATACGGCGGTCCGTACGCGAAGAGCGTGCGGGAGAGACGCGAAGCAAAGGAAGCGGCGTTTTCGGCGCAGTCTCGTCCCGTTGAAAACCGCAGAGCGGCGACGCCGATGCAGGACGCGATGTTCGCGGAAGCGGAAAGACCGTCCTGTCCCGCGCAATTCAGACCGACGGTCAAAGCGCGGAAGACCGCCGATGTTCACGGGAAGGACGATCTGGAATCGATCCTGAAAAAGGCGGAAAGCTCATTTTCCGAGCACCTTTTGGATCTCTTGAACGAATGCGGCGAAAAGGATTCGGACGTGTACCGGCGCGCGGAGATCAGCCGTCAGCTGTTCCATAAAATCATCAGCAAGAAGGATTATCAGCCGACCAAAAGCACGGCGATCCAGCTTGCGCTGGGGCTGAGGCTGGATCTTGCCGAAACGCAGAAGCTGCTCCGTAAGGCGGGCTACGCGCTGACCCGCAGCAGCAAAACGGACCTGGTCGTACAGTATTTCATCGAACACGGCAGGTACAGCATCGTCGAGATCAATACGGCGCTGTTCGACTGCGGACTGCCGATCCTGAAAACGGGCGCGGCTAACTGAAAATGTCAACCGGGAATTGACAAAAACCTCCTCTGGATTTGCTATCATGGGATCAGCAAAAACAAAGGAGGTTCTTCTTATGAACAACAATCTCACCGAACTCGTTTTCATTCTGGATCGCAGCGGCTCCATGGCGGGGCTCGAATCGGACACGATCGGCGGCTTCAACGCGATGCTCGAAAAACAGAAGCGGGAGGAAGGGGACGCGTATCTTTCCGCAGTCCTGTTCAGCAACGACAGCCGTGTGCTGTATGACCGCGTCGGCATCCGCAAGGTCGAGCCGATGACGGAGCGGCAGTACTTCGTGGGCGGCTGCACGGCGCTTTTGGACGCGATCGGCGGCGCGGTGCATCACATCGGCACCGTGCACAAGTACGCCCGTGAGGAGGACCGTCCGGGGAAAACGGTATTTGTGATCATCACGGACGGTCTGGAAAACGCGAGCCGCCGGTACACCTATGACGAGGTGCGCCGCATGATCGAGCGGCAGCGCGAAACGTACGGCTGGGAGTTTCTGTTTCTCGGCGCGAACATGGACGCGATCTCGGCGGCGCGGCAGTTCGGCATTCGCGAGGACCGTGCCGTGCGGTATGAGTGCGACGCAAAGGGAACGCAGCTGAACTTTGACGTTGTGAGCAAGACGATCGGGCATTTCCGCGCAGGCGCGCCGATGGCGTCAGACTGGAAGGAAGAGATCGAGCGGGATTACAAAGCGCGCGGCAAGCACTGAACGAAACGGATTGACGCAGCGGCGCGGGCAGGGTATAATGCAGAAAAGAAAGCGTGAAAGGAGAACACCGTGAACGAATCGAGAACCGTCCGGGTGACCGGAAAAGGCATGATCCGCCTGAAGCCCGATACCGTGGAACTGACCGCAACGCTGGAAGACATGGAGCCCGGATACGCGGAAACACTCGCGCGTTCCGCCGGCGATACGGACCGGATGCGGGATGCGATCGAATCGGCAGGCTTTTTGCGCGAGGATCTTAAGACGCGGAACTTCAGCGTGCAGACGGAGTACGAGGGGTATCAGGAGGACGGTGCCTACCGCCAGCGGATGGTCGGTTACCGTTATCGGCATGAGCTGATCATCACATTCCCCCGGGACAACGAGCGGCTCGGCGCGATCCTGTCCGCGATCGCGAATGCCGCGCTTGCGCCGGAGCTGCACATCGCCTATACGGTCAAGGACCGCGAGGCGGCAAAGAACGCGTTGATCGGGCTTGCTGTCGAAGACGCAAAGACAAAGGCGGAAGCGCTTGCAAAGGCGTCCGGCGTGCGCCTCGGCTGCATCCGGCATATCGGCTACGCGATCGGCGAGAATGCGTTTGCGGTGCGTCCGGTAATGTACGGCGGCTTATCGCGCAAGGCTGCCATGGACTGCGCAGCGCCGGAGATCGTGCCGGAGGAGATCACAGCGGAGGACGCCGTTACGGTCGTCTGGGAGATCGAATGATGACCGGCTTTGACTGGTATCAGATAATCATTGCAAGGAGGATTTGACATGGACAAGTATCAGTGCGGCCCCTGCGGCTATATCTACGACCCGGCGGAGGGCGATCCCGACAGCGGCATCGCGCCCGGCACTCCCTTTGAAGATCTGCCCGACGATTGGTGCTGCCCGATCTGCGGCGTAGGCAAGGACATGTTTGAAAAGGTCGACTGACCGAACGAAAAGAAACGCGCTCGCATCTGCGGGCGCGTTTTACAGTCGCTTCATTCTTCTTTTTCGGACGAGCCATTCGCCTTTGCAAGATAGCGGCGGATCGTCTCGACCATATGACTGTTCCGGAAATTCGCTTCGATCTCGTCCATGTCGACCGTGCGTCCGAGCATGATCCCCTGGATCAATACCTCGGCGTACATGACCTCGCGCGTCATGGGATCGGCGAGATAGGTCAGGATGTCGATGTTCATCTTTTCATTGATGCCCTCGATCATGCCGGTGAAGAACGTGCAGTCCCTGCCGAACAGCGTTCCGACGCTCTCGATGTTGCTGAATCCCGTCATAACGTCCTCAAGCCGCATCAGTCTGCGGTCGCTTGCTGCAAGCGTGCCGCCGTTCAGCAGCTTGTCCGCCGTTGTGCCGAGGATGTCGCACAGATCGAGCAGAATGCCCGTATCCGGCAGCGTGTCGCCGTTTTCCCACTTCGAGACCGCCTGGAACGAGATGTTCAGCTTTTCCGCAAGTTCTTTCTGCGTCATGCCGGCGGACTTCCGCAGATTTTGAATATAGTGTCCGATCTTTAACGTATCCATTGTTGTATCTCCTTTGTTTTTCGCTTTCTGCAGCCTGCGGTATCATCATAGCGCAAAAAATGAAACTCGTAAATAACGGGAAAATTGAAGATATTCTAATTTGAGTTGAGTAAAGCTCCCTGCCATTGCGACAGGGAGCTTTTGCAAACAGCGGTGATCCTTACAGCGGCATGATGCCGAAGATCGCGGCAAAGAGCATGCACAGGATCGAGAAGATCCACACGTAGAGGAAGCTCGCCTTGATGTGGTCTTTGATCTCGACCTCGGCAAGACCGGTGCCGAGAAGCGTTGCGGGGACCATCGGGCTGATGAACGTCGCGCAGTTGCGGCAGACGACCATCGCGACCGCGATCGGCAGCGCATTGACGCCGAACGCTTGACCGATGCCGATCATGACAGGCAGCATACCGTAGAAGTAGCTGTCGGTGTCAAACGCGAGCGCCAGCGGCACGGACAGGACGCCGATGATGAGCGGCAGATGCTGACCGAGCGCCTTCGGCAGGATCGACGAGATGATGTTCGCAAGGCAGCGGACGACGGACGGGATCGCGTCGGGCGGAAGCTCCATCGTCTTTGCGGAGATCGCCTTGCCGTCGGCACCGATGCTGGTGGTCAGCACGCCCATCAGGATCGCCGCGCCCATCAGCGTGGAGCACATCATGAGCGCCGGACCGGCGTGCAGGTTGATGATCTTCTTATGCATCTTGGCGTTGAAGCCGTAGTTGATGAACAGCGCGATCGCGCAGCCGATCATGAACGGCACATAGCTCGGGAATACATCCCAGATCAGCATCGCAATGATCGCAACGGTCAGGATGATGTTTACGATGAACAGCTTCGGACGCGCAAGCTCGTTGTCCTTCTGCTCGTGCAGCGCTTCCTTGAGATCGACTTCGCCTTCTTTTTCGGCAAGCTTGCCGTGGAGACCTGCGCCGCGGCGCTTCTCAAGAAAACCGGAGAGGACTGCGTGACCGAGCGCAAGCACGATGCCGAAGATCTGGATCGGCAGGATCGTCTTCCAGAGCGCGCCGGCTTCCATGCCCATTACGGACGCCGCGCGCATGGTCGGACCCGCCCACGGCATCAGGTTCAAAACGCCCATCGCAAGGACTGCGATGCGCAGGAGCGTGGTCGGGCGCATGTGCATGCGCTTGTAGACCGGCAGCATGGCGGGGATGACGATACAGAACGTCGACGCGCCGCCGCCGTCGAGATGTCCGACGAGCGCGATGACGGCGGTGACGATGCAGACGCCGATCACGTTGTCGCCGACAAGCTTCATCAGCTTGCCGATAATGACGTCAAACATGCCGGCGTCGGTCATGATGCCGAAATACAGGACGGAGAAGACGAACAGCGCAGCGGTCGGTCCGGTGCTCGAAAAGCCGGACTTGATCATCGTTGCGATGTCGTCAAAGGAATAGCGGCCCAAAAGGACCAGAATGATCGCGAGGATCGCCGGAAAAACGATGAACGCGAACGCCGGCTGCATTTTGCTGCGGAACAGTACGAGGACGATCGCGGCTATGGTCAGAAGACCGAGAATGCCGACAAATACGTCGCTCTGCATGAATCCCCAGACAGAAGCGAAAAAGTTGCCCATAAATACCCTCCTCTATGGCGTTGTTTTGGGAATAAACGATCCCGGGGAGAGAAAGCTCTTCCCGGGATCAGAAACAGGCTCAGTCGAGCATATAGGGTTTGATCTTCTTGACGACGTCCAGGATCGTGCCGTCGCGCGCTTCGAGGATCGCGACGACCTTATCCTCCCACTGGAGATCGTCGGGACGACCGACGAGGGAGTACGCCTTTTCTTTCAGGGACTCGATCGATACATGCGGGATGCCCGCGTTGTCAAGACACTCAATGAGGTCCGGACGGAGGGGGTTCACCGCGATGCCGTAGTCGGTAACGAGCACGTCCACGCAGTCGCCCGGGGTGGTGACGGTCACGACGTGTTCGCACACGGTCGCCATTCTGCCGCGGATCAACGGCGTGACGATGACGCAGCACTTAGAGCCCGCCGCGGTGTCCGGATGTCCGCCGGGCGCGCCGCGCAGCACACCGTCCGAGCCGGTCAGCACGTTCACGTTGAAGCCGGTATCGATCTCCAGCGCCGCGAGCACGACGAAGTCGAGCTTGTTGACGAACGCGCCCTTGTTCGCGGGGTTCGCGTACTGGCTTGCGCTCATCTCGAAGTGGTTCGGTGTCTGGTTGATGGAGTTGACCGCGTCAAGGTCGAAGTCCTGCACGTCGATGACCTTGCCGACCTTGCCTTTTTTCAGCATTTCGACCATCGGTCCGCAGATGCCGCCGATCGCCCAGCCCATCTTGATGCCGCGCTCGTCCATATATTTTTCGAGGAACAGGTTCGCCGCAAGCGACGGACCGCCGACGCCGGTCTGGAACGAGAAGCCGTCCTTGAAGTACGGCGTCGCCGCAATGACCTTCGCGACGTTTTCCGCCATCATCAGGTCGCGCGGGTTCTGTGAGATGCGCGCCGCCGCGGATGCAATCTTCTTCGGATTGCCGATCGAATCGACCACGACGACCGCGTCCACGTCGATCGCTTCGACGGACGCCGGCATGTTCGGGAAGTCCACGAGGCAGTCGGTCACGACGACGACGTGATCGGCGTACTTCGCGTCGGTCATGGCATAGCCCATCGAGCCACAGTTCGATTTGCCGCCGATGCCGCGGCAGTTGCCGACACAGTCACTGGTCGGCGCCGCGACGAACGCGATGTCGATATGAACCTCGCCGCCTTCGATCGCGCGGGGACGTCCGCCGTGGCTTCGGACGATCGCGGGGGTCTTCAACAGGCCCTTTGAAACGACCTCGCCGATACGACCGCGGATGCCGCTCGTCTGGATGCCGACGACCTTGCCTTCGGTGATGTATTCCGCCACCGGGTCGTGCGCCGCGCCGAGGCTCGTCGCCGCGATCGTGAGGTTGTCGAGACCGAGCTCTTCGATTGCGGCCTTCATGACCATGTTGACCACGAAGTCGCCGTCGCGCAGATGGTGGTGGAAAGAGAACGTCATGCCGCTCTTCGCGCCGCACTGACGCAAAGCGTCCGCGAGCGTTTCGACGATCTTGCTCTCCTGCGGTTTTTCATAACGGCGCGTACGCGGCGATGCCTTTTGAATGTACTTGCCGTCCATGTAGTTTTTGCCCTGATAGACTTCCTTACCGTTGACCAGCAGGTAGTCCGGGATATCTCTTCCGACGTAGTTTTTCATACCAGATCCCCCTCATAAAGACCGCAGGCACGGGCAAGCTTCAGCGTGCGCTCCGCGCCGGGAATGAATGCGATATCGATCATCTTGCCGTCGACGGTAAAGACACCGACGCCCGCGGCGCTCTGCTCGCGGTACGCCCGCAGGATCTTTTCCGCCTGCAGGATCTCCTTCTCGGTCGGCGCGAACAGCTCGTGCACGAGACGGATCTGCTTCGGGTTGATAAGGCTCTTGCCGTCGAAGCCCATCGCCTTGTTCTGACGCACCTCGGCTTCATAGCCCGCCATGTCGTCGAGATTCGTATAGACCGTGTCAAAGCACTGTACGCCCGCGGCGCGCGCCGCGATCAGCATCTGACCGCGCGCAACGACCATGTCGATGCCGTCCGCCGTCGGCTTGGTCTGCATGCACTTTCTGAAATCGCCGCCGGAGATCGCGACGCCGAACATACGGTCGCTCGCCGCGCAGATCTCGTACGCGTTCAGAATGCCCTTCGGGCTTTCGAGCGCCGCCATTAAAAGCGTTCTGCCGACTTCGACGCCGAATTCCTTCTCGGCGGCTTCGACCGCGGCTTCGACGGTCTTGACGTCCTGCGCGCTCTCGCACTTTGCGATGCGGATGCCGTCCGCGCCGCCCGCGACGCACACGCGGACATCCTCCTGCCAATGCGGGGTGTCGAGCCCGTTGATGCGGACGATGACCTCGGTGTCGCCGTAGTCGATCGTCTTCAGCGCATGGTACAGCGAGAATCTTGCCGCGTCCTTCTGACTTTCGGCAACCGCGTCTTCAAGGTCGAGCATGATGCTGTCGCAGCCGTAGATATAGGCGTCCTTGATGAGACCGGGCTTCTGCGCATTCATGAACATCATGGTCCGGCGCAGGCGGAACCGTTCGGGTTTCGGTCTCGGGATCATCTCACCACACCTCCCCAGGGAATGTCCTTTTCGGACGCGTCCGCGCTTCTGAACACCGCGCATTCCACACGCGCTTTGATCGTGCAGTCCAATGCGCCCTTGTCCACGACGTTGATTTTCACATTGTCGACGTCCAGCCGCTTCAGCGTTTCCAGAACGGTCTCCTTGATTTGACGACCGTACTGGTTCATCACGCTCGAAGTCAGGGTCAGCTCGATCCCGCCGTTTCCCGGCTCGACCGAAACCAGCGCGTCGCTGGATTCCACCGTGCCGGCCTGTGCCGGCTTTTGAATTACCATGTGCATCCTCCTTCTTTTACAGGGAGTCCCCGTATTCTGTTATATATCATATCACGAGCCGCCGCATTTTGAAAGACCCAATTTGCATTTTTATCGAAAAAAGCAACGATTGCGCGAAATGCGGATTCGGCGCCGAAACAGCGGGATTCGCCTGTTTTTTTGCGCGTGCGTCTTTACAAACGCATACGGGGTTTGTATAATTATAAGTAAGCTGTTTTCGACACAGTCATGGTGAAACGGAGGAAACAACATATGCAGATAAACGATGTCGTCAAAGGGTTCCGCGTGGTGCGCGTCCGACCGATCGAAGAGCTTCACGCTTCGCTTTGGGAAATGGTCCACGAGAAGACCGGCGCCGCGCTTTGCTGGGTCGACCGGAAGGACGCGAACAAGGCGTTTTCGATCGCGTTCAAGACGCTGCCGGAGGATTCGACCGGCGTATTCCATATCATCGAGCATTCGGTGCTGTGCGGTTCGGACAAATATCCGGTCAAGGAACCGTTCGTTGAGCTTCTGAAAAGCTCGGTACAGACGTTTTTGAATGCGTTCACCTATCCCGACAAGACGGTCTATCCGGTCTCGAGCCGCAACGACCGCGACTTTCTGAACCTGATCGACGTATATCTCGACGCAGTTCTGCATCCGCTGATCTATCATAAGCCGGAGATCTTCCGGCAGGAGGGCTGGCGATACGAGGGCGAGGGGGACAGCCTCTGCTATCAGGGCGTCGTATTCAATGAAATGAAGGGCTCGTTCGCATCTCCGCAGACGGTCATGTACAACGCGCTGGAACGGATGCTGTTTCCGGACAACTGTTACCGACACGTGTCCGGCGGCGATCCGAAATGCATTCCGGATCTGACCTACGAACAATTCATCGCGAGCCACAAAAAGTATTATCATCCCTCCAACGCGCGCATTTCGCTCGTCGGCAGCATTGACGTCGACGCGGTCCTTGAAAAGATCGACGGGTTCCTTGCGCCGTTCGGACGGCTGGAGGCGGACTTCACGATCCCGATGCAGACGCCGATCGCGCAGGTGACGGAGGAGGTCCCGTTTGAGATCGGACAGGACGAGCCCGAAGAGAACCGCGTGATCATCGCCTCCGCGTCCACGGTCGGGCGCTTCGACGAGCGTGAACGCCTTTATGCGTACGAGGTACTGGCGGATTATCTCGCAGGCGACAACGACGCGCCGCTGAAGCGCGCGATCATCGACAGAAGCCTGGCGCAGGATTTCTCGATCTTTCTGGACGACAGCGTGCAGCAGCCGGTCTTCTTCTGGCAGGCGATGAACACCGACGCCGGTAAGCGCGAAGCGCTGGAGACGACGATCCGCGAAACGGTCGAAAAGATCGTCGCGGAGGGACTCGACCGGGAACGGCTCTCGGCCTGTTACAGAAGCTTCGCCTTCCGTCTGCGCGACAGGGAGAGCATGGCGTGGCTGCCGAGAAGCCTCAACGAAGGACTGTCCATGCTCGATACGTGGCTGTACGGCGGCGATCCCATGGACGGGCTTACGGTGGAAACGCCTTTGAATGCGCTCGAAGCGAAGCTCTCCGGCGATTTCTTTGAAAAGTGCATCCGCGAGCTGTTCCTCGAAAACACGCATACGGCGACGGTCGTGCTCGTCCCGTCCAAAACGCTGGGCGGCGAGAAACGGAAGGAGGAAGCGGCGCGGGTCAGGGCGGAGAGCGCGGCATGGACGGACGCGGATCTGGCGCGGGTCAAGGCGCAGACGGAATCGCTCAAGGCGTTCCAGGAGACGCCGGACAGCGCGGAAGCGCTGAAGACGATCCCGATGCTGAAGCTTTCCGATCTCAACGACAAGCCCGAACCGCTGCAGACGGAGCGGATCGAACGGAACGGCGTGACTGTCCTCCGGCATACGGTCGACACCGATCTTGCAATGTTCAAGGCGCATTTTGCGGCGGACGATCTCAGCGTCGACGAGCTGCCGGCGCTGTCGATCCTGTGCCGTGTTCTCGGGAGCATGGCGACGAAGCGGCACAGCCGCGCAGCGCTGCCGCTTGCAGTCAAGAACACGATCGGCAAGCTGGATTTTACGCCGACGGTGCTTGCGGGCAAGGACGCCGACCATTGCCGCGTACTGCTTTCCGCGTCGGTCGCGTGCCTCACAGAACAAACGAAAAACGCCGTCGCGCTGCTTTCCGAGCTCTTGAACGAGACGGTGTTCGACGACGCGGATCTGCTGCGTGAGATCGTACAGCAGGTCGCGGTCGGCGCGAAGCTTTCGCTGCCGTCGGACGGACATCGCTATTCTTTGATACGGTTCAGCTCATACGTTTCGGCGTACGGCGTGGCAAACGAGCGCATCGGCGGCGTTTCCTTCATCCAATGGCTGAACGCGATCGGCGAAGGCGACGACGAAACGGTCCGCGCGCTGCTGGAAACGATGGAGAAGCTCGTCGATCGGATCGTGACGAAGACGCGGCTGACGGTCTCCTGCTCGGAGACGGTCGGGGATGATGCGATCGACATGCTGACCGGCGCGTTCCCCGCGAAAGGCAGCATGCCCGCCGAGGCGTCTTATGAAGCGGCGGGGACCCGGCGCGAGGGCATCGTGATCCCGGCGCAGGTCGGATTTGCGGTCAAGGGCGGACATCTCGATCGGATCGGCGTTCCGTTTACGGGCAGCATCCCCGTGCTTGCGAACGTGCTGAACTTCACGTATCTCTGGAATTCGATCCGCGTCCAGGGCGGCGCGTACGGCTGCGGCTTCATCGGACGCGAAACCGGCGAGCTCGGCTTCTATACCTACCGCGATCCGAAGCCCGCGCGTTCGCTCGGCGTCATGCGAGAGGCGGCGGCGTTCATCCGCAAGTTTGCGGAGGAGGATCCGGATCTGACCGGATTCATCCTGAGCTCGGTCTCGACCGCGGATCCGCTGCGTACCGCCGCGTTAAAGCTCTCCGCGGGCGACGTCCGGTATTTCCGCGGCGTCACGGAGGAGATGATCGTCGAGCGCTACCGTACGATGATCCGCACGACGCCGAAGGACCTTGTCGACCTCTGCGTCATACTGGAAAAGATCGCTGCGGATCCGTCTGTGTGCGTGACGGGCGGCAAGGATCTGCTTGCAACGTGCGGCGATGAGATCACGGATCTTCTCAGCGTGTAGCGGAGGGAACGGCCTTGAACGGACAAGACAGATTGATCACCGGCAACCGTCTGTTTCTTACCGAGGACGGCGCGATCCGTGAACGTACGGCGAGGGACGGACAGACGCCCTATGCGGTCGTGGTCTGCTGCTCGGATTCACGTGTGATCCCCGAGCGGATCTTTCACGCGGAGATCGGCGATCTGTTCGTGATCCGCGTGGCAGGGAATGTTTTGGACCGGCATCAGCTCGGCAGCATCGAATACGCCGCGGAGCATCTTCACTGCCCGCTTGTTCTGATCCTCGGGCACACCGGCTGCGGCGCGGTCGCGGCGGCGCTTTCAAACCATGCGGAGGGGCTTGTCGCCTGCATCACGGAGGATATCCGAAAAGCGATCGGCATGGAGACCGATCCGGACGCCGCGTGCCGGAAAAACGTCCTGTTCGGCGTCAAAACGGTACGGGAAGCGTTTTGCGGCACGGATCTTGCGGTCCTCGGCGCGGTATACGACATCGCATCCGGCGCAGTCGAATGGTTATACCCCCCGGATTTGTGACCTTTATCTGTGACGATGACAGCGAACAAACCGAGCTCCGCTCAATCGGGTGAACGTTTCTGCAACGGTAAGGGCGAGTTTCTCATTTGGCACTATCGCTGTACAGCTGTGTTTCGGAGTCTGTAAATACGTTTTTTGATCTAAGGAAGGAGTTCTGTTATGAAAAATCGCTTGGTATCTCTGTTGCTTGCATGCCTTATGCTGCTTTCTTTGCTGCCTGCAACGGTTGCGGATGGAAAAGACGATGTCGATTCCACTGCGCAGGATGACGTGCAAAACAATAATATGACTGAAGGATCAGACGAGGTTGATGTAATCAATGACTCTGTGAAGATAGATCAAGCGCAGATTTGCGGCGAAGATTTACACTGGTCATTCGACGAGTCTACGTTTACGCTTATGATAACCGGCAGCGGTGCGATGACGGACTATACGGCCGGAACAGCGCCGTGGTATGGGATTCGTGAACAAATCGAACGCGTAGTTTTTTCGGATGCTCTAACGAGTATCGGGGAATATGCATTTTACGAATGCACAGCATTGGGAACAATCGACCTTGGTACGGGACTGACAAGCATCGGGCAGTATGCGTTTTACAACACCGGCTTGACGTCGGTTGTGCTGCCGGACGGCGTGGCGACATTGGGAAGCTATGCGTTTGGCTATTGCCGCAGCTTGACGTCGTTTACATTTGGAACGGGGTTCAGCAACTTTTGGGTTCAAGGCGAAGGCGATACCTATCCGCTGGTGAGCAGCAGTACGCTGCGGGAAGTCACCTTTACGGGAATGACGCCGCCGGCGAATCCGGGAGCCTCAGGATTTAGCAGTAGAGACTCTTTGGAGATGGTATATGTACCGAGCGAAGCATATGAGGCATATGTCGCTGCGTTCAGAGACTATTTGCCGGATAACGTGGTGATTCGTCCCATCGGACTTGTCGGAGATTTTGTAATTGACGATGGCGTGTTGATCGCCTATATCGGCAAAGATGCGGATGTTACTGTTCCGAATACGGTTGTTGTAATTAAAGAGAAAGCGTTTTACAGGAATAGTACAATACAGTCGGTTCATCTTCCGATCGGCGTCATATCGATCGGAAATGAGAGCTTTTACGGCTGTTCGGCATTACATACCGTAAACCTTCCCTCCGGTCTTCAGCAGATCGGTGATTCCGCATTCAGAGACTGCACTTCCCTCAAGAACATCACATTGCCGATCGGTTTGCTCACCGTCGGCGGCCTTGCCCTTGCGGAATGCACTTCGCTGGAACAAATCTATTTGCCTGCTGCGGAGTATCAGGAAGGTGTGCTGGAGGGATGTACGGCGCTGCAAAGCATTACAGTATCCGAAGCCACGGAGCTGAACTGTCAAGCCCTCTTTGCGCGGAACAGCACCTATCGTTGGAGCAGCAGTAACCCTGCAGCGGCAGCCATCACAAGCGATGGCATCTTAACGGCTATTGCATGCGGGGACGCTGAAATCACAGCACAATTTGCGGATGATACCGTAATTCTGTCGTTTACAGTTCATGTGACCGAATCCAGCCAACTGAACGATCGGATAATCATCATCGGCAAAGCAGAAGGTGTTCGAGGCGATACGGTGGAGCTCAAGGCGTCACTCAACAACCTTGATATTCCTGCCGGCGGCGAGTTTACATTGTTCTATGACGCAGCACGCTTTACCGTCACAACGACGCAGGCGGGAGATGCCCTGCAAGGGGCGTATGAGATTCGTTCCGACGCCGAGACAGGTACGATTCGATTGCTGTTTGCCGGCGTGAATGCATCGGCAAACGACAGGACAATGCTGACAGTACGTTTCCGGATCAATGAGAACGCGAGATTCGGCACGGGCACTGTGTCGGCAGCGAACGTCATCTTTTATGAGGCAAACGGAGAGAAGCAATACGGAAGATCGCACAACGGCGCGCTGACAGTTTTGTATGCCGCAACGGACGAACAGCTGGCGATTTCGTATGACCGTGTCACCTTAAGCCGGGACTACAATCAAAAGCAGGACATCCGCGTCACGAACTTTACGGAACGTCCGGTCCATTACTACCTGCAGGCCGAAAATCCGTATGAGGACATCTTCCTGAACTTTGTGGACAGCGGTTCCGAAGTCGAGCCGTTGGTTATTCTGCCTGGCGAAACGCAGACGATCCAACTCAGTATTTCGCTGCAGAACGCTATGCAGGAGGAATATGAGATTTCAGTGGGCGCATACCTTGCGGTCGGAGAGGAATACGTCAAAAATGTTACAAGCGCCGTGAAACTGTATTGCCATATTCCAAGATATGAAATCATCTTTGATTGGATTGAAACGAATACAAAAACGCTTGCGACTACATACCAGCTTTTCAACAATGCAGATTCTTTCACGGATCTTACGCTGCGCGTAAGCGAGAATCTGCAGGACTGTGTTTCGTTCGCAAACGGATACGAGAATTATCAGTTCTTTTCCGGCGTATCGATCAACGTCACGCTGATTCCCGACTTGGTGTATATGAAGCAAAACAACATTGAGCGACTGGAAGGACAACTGATTGCAACAGGCGCAGACAACGAACTGACTTGGGATATAGCATTTGATTTGGAGGGCAGAACGATCGTTCTGGAGGATGCATATCGAATTGCACTGTATGAAGACGGAAACCCATATTACAGCATTGTCGAATCCAATTCTGCATCCAACGTCACGGATTTTTCAGATAAAAATTTGGATGCCATTTTTGAAGACGACGGCTCCTTCAAACTCTGTATCGATAACGAGTATACTTATGGAGAGGGCGTTGCTGATATCAGGACAGAGATTCACTATTATCCTTATCAAACGAGAGAGATTGAAAAGATGGTTCTTGAAACCAATCCGTTCACAGGAGAAATAACGGCGCATTTGTACGGCGAAATCGACAAAGAAACGGATATGAAAGCGATTTCAATCTTTTTGAATCAAATGGGGGATGCATATGACATTCAAAATGAGATCCAAAGAATGATTGATCTCTATGAGACGTCTACAGGCGGAAAAGTCGAGATGAAGGTGACGGTAAAGGATACTACCGTCAAAGAAGTCATCGGGATGGGGATTGATGGTTTTAAATACGTCATCAAGCTCAAAGATGCAGTTGATGCGTTCAACAAGATCCGAGGGATATTTGACAATATCAATGACACAAAGAGCATATGGGCAAATCCGGAGATCAAAGAGGATCAGAAAATTGCTTATTCGCTTTTACAATTTGCAAAATCCCTATTAGCTTTTACACCGGATCCGACGGGTGGGTTGTTTTCTTCAGGGTGGAAAACAGGTATCAATCTGTTAATCAATATGTACTCGACAAGCATCGGGGAAGGTCCGCTCAGCCAACTCAGCAATGACGAACTCGGCAATTGGCTCCTGCAGCCGGTCAAAGGCAGCCAGTGTACCAATGCGCATAAGGTGGATACCGCATTCACATTGAGAAACGGATTGCGCTTTTTGTTCGGCATGTTTGAGATCTATCATCGCCTTGGCAGCGGGCAGTTGAACGGAGAGGATATCCTCGGTTGGACTTCATCGTCTTCCGGAGGTTCCGGCGGCTCCGGATCAAGGTGCGGATTTGTTGTGGCGACAGCCAGAATGTACGGCAGAAGCGACAAATATGTTGAGACAAACAACGAAGCATACCGCATTTATCTCAACGACACATATCTCGGTAATATCAAAAGCGACGGCTTAACGGAGGTTTCCACTTTCGCCATCTGTTCCGACCTGTTCAGGGAGGGAAGCAACAAAATCAAGCGAGTATTCAGCACCAATCCGGGGAGCCATCAAGTGATCACGGATACGGAAATCAATATCTTTGTTCCGGATGACTACAGGGTTGCATATGTCGGCGATTACGGTGAGTTCGAAGAGATCCGTCCGTTACCGGACTTTGCGGTGTATACCGAAAACATTTATGTCAATAGGGATGCGGAGGCCCCAAAGACGGTATTTGTCGGAGAGGAGCAGCAGATTCGAGCGAATGTTTATAACCGCGGACCGCGAGGCGGATGGGTCGACGTCATCGTAAGCGATGGTTCGCAGGAGATCTATCGGGAAGAGAACCGCTACATAGCAGCATTCGGCTCTGCGGCGATCACATTCCACTGGACGCCGATGCGGGAGGATAACACGCTCACCGTTCTGCTGGTGAATAAAACAATCGGCATTGAAGAACGAAAGAACGATAACAATCAGGCAATGGCTTCGATTTTTGCAAAGGAACGGGAGAAGCCGGAGATTACTTCGCTTACAGAAGGAGAGATCCAATTTGACAGCATGCATCCGACAGCATATCTGATTGCCGATGCGAAAAACTGCGAGGCGGTTGTAGCGGCGGAGTTCTGCATCGACGGCGAAGTAATTGAAACGCAGATTTCGTATACCGGAGATGGTTCCGCACGAAGATATATCACAACCGTAACAGCGGATGACTTGATTCTCGGGAACCATCAGTTAACGTTCCGGCTGCGGTATCAATCTGCCGGAGAACTGTATGCGGAACGAACATCTTCCATTCGCTTCTTCCTTTACGATTGCGAAGTTTCCGGCCATGATTTGGAGTATCAATCCGGAGAGGTGTGCGTTTGCCATTATTGCGGAAACACCTTTATTGATATCGGAACCGCGAGGGTGGAGCTGGAATATGAAAGTACGCAATACGACGGATCTGAAAAAGAGCCGGGGATCGCCGTTTTCAGAAACAATACAGAGCTGGCGGTGCATGACGATTTTGAAACGGAATACTGCAACAATGTTGATTGCGGAATTGCGGACGTCATCGTATCGGGGGTCGGAACATACGTCGGTTCGCTCACGCTGCATTTCGTGATTTATCCGGAACCGGTTCCGGAATGCGCAGAACACACGGTTGTGACCGATCCGGCGGTTTCACCGACATGCTCCTCCGTCGGTTATACGGAGGGGAGCCACTGTGCCGTATGCGGAAAGGTCTTTGTCTCACAGCAAATGATTCCCATGATACCGCATACACCGATCGTCAACGCAGAGATACCGCCCACATGTACACAATCCGGCAAGACGGAGAGTTCAGTATGTGCTGTTTGCGGGATGATTTTGGAGGATTCGGAGACGATTCCTGCAACCGGTCATAGCTGGTCAGAATGGTGTGTGACGCAAGCTCCGACATGCACTGAGCCGGGGATAGAAACAAGGACCTGTATACATGACGATGCGCATACGGAAACGCGCGAGATTGCAGCGAAAGGACATACACCCGATGCGGCAAAAACAGAGAATCAATCCGAACCGACATGTACACAAGACGGTTGTGATGATTTGGTTGTATGCTGTCTCGAATGCGGTATAGAGCTGCTGCGCAATTCCGTAAGCATTCCGGCGCTGGGGCATACTCCCGGCGAGCCTGCGCGTGAAAATGAAGTCGCGCCGACGTATACGGAGGAGGGACACTATGACGAAGTCGTATACTGCACGCGCTGCGGCTTGGAACTCGAAAGGCATACGCACGATATCAGTCGTTTGCCGGTCGAAGCTGCGATCGAATGGAACAAGGATGACGTGAAGTTCAAGGGCAAAACCGCATATGTGATCGCAAACGGCAAGCCGCAGACGCCGCGGTTTACAGTGAAGAACAAGGCGGACGGCAGTGTGATCCCTGCAAAGAACTACGATTTCGAGTACAGGGAAAATACCAAAGCGGGCACCGGATATGTGTTCTTGACATTTAAGGAAGATTATACCGGTACCTGCCGCGGAACGTTCAAAATCTATTTACAACAGACCGCAACCACGACTGTCGCAAACATCAAGGACGGCATCAAGCTGACCTGGAGCAAGGTCACAGGCGCGGACGGCTACGTCATTTATCGCAGAGCATGGAGCTCCACGACCAACGGCTGGACGGACTTTGTGCGTTGGAACAATACGACCGCACTGAACTGGACGGATACGAAGGTCTATGCCGGCACGCGCTACCAGTATGGCATCAAAGCGTATTTTAACCGCCGCTTAGACCCGATCAGCAATACATGGATCGGCGGCAACGTCGGCGATAACTTCAACCTCGGCGAGGTCGGACCGCTGAAGACGACTGTGCGCATTACGACGCGTACGCTGAACAGCGTAACGGCAGGTAAGAAGCAGATGACGGTAAAGTGGAGCGCAAGCTCGCAGTTTACAGGCTATCAGGTCCAGTATGCAACAAACAGCGCGTTCACGCAGAACATGAAAACAGTCAAGATCACAAACCCGAAGACCGCGTCGACCGTGATCAAGAACCTCCTAAGCGGCAAGACCTATTATGTTCGCGTCCGTTCGTATCATGTGTTCAACGGCATGACTTACTTCGGCGGCTGGTCGAACACAAAGAATTGTAAGGTGAAATAGATGTTCTGAGGGACGACAACATCCCGCATTGACCTGCTTCAAATCGTATCGCGGCTTCCTGTCGGACTTGTTTCTGCCGGGAAGCCGCTTCTTTACTCGCATGCAGACGGATGACATTTTTCGTGTCCGGGGGTGCGGAAACGGCGTTGTTTTTTTCGCGCCGGTGTATTATACTGTAGGCAAACCGAAACAGGAAGGAACGCATGAAAAGACACGCGACCGCACAAAAACAGGATACCGCTGCGCTGCGGATCCCGATCGCCCCGCCCGAGGGGACGGTCCCGACGCCGCCGGAAGGGCTTTCGGACGCGGAAGCGGCAAAGCGCGCCGCCGCGGGGCAGGACAACCGGCAAACGGAGCAGCCCGGCAAGAGCGTCATGCGGATCGTTTCGGACAACCTGTTCACCCTGTTCAATCTGCTGAATTTTGCCCTGGCGGCATGTCTTGCGCTGGTCGGCTCGTGGCGCAACATGTTGTTTTTGGGCGTCGTCTTTTCCAATACGCTGATCGGCACGATCCAGGAGCTGCGCGCCCGCGCCATGCTGAACAAGCTGCGGCTTCTCAACAACAGGACCGTCCGCGTGATCCGCGGCGGCAGGGAGCGGAAATGCGCGCCGGAGGAGCTGGTGCTCGGCGATCTTGCGGTGCTTTCGATCGGCGATCAGATCCCCGCGGACGCAGTCATCACCGAGGGCGTGTGCGCTGCGGACGAATCGCTGCTGACCGGCGAGAGCGAGCCGGTCACGCGCAAGCCCGGCGAGCTTTTGATGTCCGGGAGCTTTCTCACCGAAGGACGGGTCACGGCACAGCTCATCGCGGTCGGCGACGACGCCTACGCCGCGCGGCTGATGCGGGACGCAAAGCGCATCCGCTCGCCCAAGTCCGAGCTCATGACCGAGCTCAACAGGCTCGTTTCGCTCGTCAGCAAGCTGCTCGTTCCGATCGGGGTCATTCTGTTTCTCGAAGAATATTTCCTTTTGAAAGCGCCGATCGCCGACGCTGTTCCGAAGGCGGTCGCAGCCATGATCGGCATGATCCCGGAGGGACTGATCCTTTTGACCTCCGTTGCGCTCATGGCGGGCGTGATCAAGCTCGGACGGCGGAAAACGCTTGTGCAGGAGCTGTTCGGCATTGAGACGCTTGCGCGCGTCGATCTCCTCTGCATGGACAAGACCGGTACGCTGACCACCGGCGAGATGACGTTCGGCGGCGTCGTTCCGCTCGAAGCGGACGAAGCAGAGCTCAGGGAAAAGGCGGGGCGGTTTGTTTCCGTGTTTGAGACGAGCTCCGGAACGCTCCGCGCGATCGCGGGGACGTTCTGCAGAAAGACGGACAAGCCGACGGCGCTCTTGCCGTTTTCCTCTACACGCAAAAAATCCGCGGCATCGTTTTCGGACGGCACAACGCTGATCCTCGGCGCGCCGTCGTTTGTAACGGACAAGCCCGTTTCGGAGGTCGAACGCGCGACCGGGGAAGGGTATCGCGTGTTGCTGCTTGCGGAGGCGGACGGAACGATCGAGGGGGAAACGCTTCCGCCCGTCACGAGGCTTCTGGGACTGATCCTGCTTCGGGAAACGCTTCGCGAAAGCGCAAAGGAAGCGCTTGCCTGGTTTGAGCAAGAGGGCGTTTCGGTGCGGATCATGAGCGGTGACGATCCGCGTACCGTCGCGGCGGCGGCATGCGCGCTGGGACTTCCCGGGTGCGATCGGATCGTGGACTGCGCAGCGCTTTCGGATGAAGCGCTGTGCGCTGCCGCAAAGGACGGCGTGATCTTCGGAAGACTGACGCCGGACCGGAAGCGCATGCTTGTGGAAGCATTGAAGCGTGCGGGATATCACGTCGCCATGACGGGAGACGGCGTCAATGACATCCCGTCTTTGAAGGCGGCGGACTGCTCCGTTGCGATGGCGGGCGGCGCGGAGGCGACCGAGCACGCGGCGCAGCTTGTGTTGCTGAACAATGATTTTCATTCCCTGCCCGCCGTGGTCGCGGAGGGACGCAGGGTCATCGGCAACATCACGCGGACCGCGTCGCTGTTTCTGCAGAAGACGCTTTATTCCTTTGCGCTGAGCCTGCTCAACATCCTCATCGCGCTGTTTCTGCCGCTGCATTATCCGTTCCAGCCGATCCATCTGACGCTGATCAGCATGGTGTCCGTCGGCGCGCCGTCGTTCTTCCTTGCGCTGGAGCCGAGCAGCGAGCGCGCTGCGGGACAATTTTTGCGGCGCGTTCTTCTGAAAGCGGCGCCGGGCGCGGCGGGCGTGGTGTGCTGCGCGCTGTCCGCTATGCTTGCAAACTATTTCGGCACGCCGGACGGGATCGCATCCACGATGGCGGTGCTGTCGGCGGGCGTCATCGGGCTCGGCAATCTGATTCTGACCTGCCGTCCGTTCTCAAAGCTGCGCATTGCCGTATGCGCGGCGATGTGCGCCGCCTTTGCCGCGGCAGTCGCGTTCCTGCCCGACATGTTTGCGCTTTCCGTGTATGAAATGACGGCGAGGCACTGGATCATGCTGTCCGCAATCACGGCTGCGGGCGTTGCCGTGCTGATCCTCGGCACGCTGCTTGTAAAGCCGATGCTGAAAAAACTGGACCTGAAACGATAAGGAGGTCAAACATGGCGTCTTCAAAAGACTTTTTACAGTTTGTGCTCGAACAGCTTTCTCCGCTTGGGGACGTGTCGGTCCGTCCGATGATGGGAGAATACGTTCTGTATCACCGCGAACGGGTCGTGGGCGGGATCTATGACGATCGGCTGCTCTTGAAGCCGACGCCGTCCGCGCGGCTTTTGATGCCTGACGCGGAGAGGGACATTCCGTACGATGGCGCGAAGGAGATGCTGGTCGCAGACGTCGACGACGCGGCGCTGACCTGCCGTGTGATCGAGGCGATCGCCGCGGATCTGCCCGAACCGAAACGAAGGAAGGGACGCGTATGACGGAAACGAAAGAGTTGCTTTGGGAATACACGGATACGGAGTGGCAGTTTGTCGGTACGGATCACGACCGGATGATCGTGCGGGCGATCGTATTTGACGACGCGGGGTATTTCTACTTTGTGCGCGCGGTGCGGAACGACGAATTCGGACCCGCGACGCTGATCGAAACGTCCGGCGGCGGGGTCGAGCCCGGCGAGGATCTTGTTTGCGCCATTCACCGCGAGCTTCGAGAGGAGCTCGGCGCGGAGGTGGACGTACTTGCGAAGATCGGCGTCGTCAGCGATTACTATAACCTGATCCGCCGTCACAACATCAACAACTATTATCTCTGCAGGATCCGATCCTTCGGGGAGAAGCATCTGACGCCGGACGAGATCGAGTGCTTCCATCTGTCCACGCTGCGGCTTTCGTTTGAGGACGCCGCCGCGGAATATGAACGCTGTGCCGATTCCCGGCTCGGGAGGCTTGTCAGACAGCGCGAACTGCCGGTGCTGATGCGCGCAAAGACGCTTTTGGCGGAACGCGGGATCCTAACATCGGAAACGCAGCGGGACTGACGCCCGGAGGGAAATCATGCGCCGTCTGCCGCGGTATATTTCATGTCGGAATCTTGACAGCGTGTGAGAGCGGGGATATAATATCGATAATTGAATAAAGCAGTCGGTGCCTTTGCTCCGAAAGGAACGAAGGGTAAAAGGGAAACAGGTGAAACGCCTGTGCGAACTCGTCACCGTATGCGGTTCGACACTGTCATGCACAAGCAGCCACTGAGCGATCGGGAAGGCGACAGCGTCCTATGCCGCAAGCCGGGAAACCTGCCGAATGCTTGGTACGGAAAAAATCACGAGGGACTGATTGTGTACCATGCTCCGCGTTTCGGGGCAACTTTCGTACGCAGTCTCTTTACCGGTTCGGTAAGGGACTTTTTTCGTGCCGCAGAATGTGCTGATGAAAGGTTCACATACATCAGGCGGACGGAAGCGTCCGAAAGAATCATAAGGAGGGAACAGACATGAAAAAGACAATTGCTTTGCTTCTGGCGATCGCAATGTTTGCGGCAGTCGCGGCGGCGTGCGCAGGCACGACGAACCCGCCGGCAGAGCCGACGGCGGAACCTGCTGCGGAACCCACGGCGGAACCGGAAGCGCCCGTTGACACCGCGGCGACGGACAAGATGGCGGCGGACCGCGTTGCGGCGCTGATCGACGCGATCTATGTGCAGGAGCGCAACGAGAACACCGACGAGCTGTGCGCGGCGGCAAAGGCGGCGTGGGACGCGCTGACCGATGCGCAGAAGGAACTCGTGGAGGGCGAGGAAGCCGATCCCGATTACTTCGGCAGAGACACCGGTGACGCGTCGAAGGACGATCCGAGAAACGCGGATGAGATCGGCGAAAACGAGCTGCTGGTCGTAAGCTTCGGCACGTCGTTCAACGACAGCCGCGCCGAGGACATCGGCGGCATCGAGGCGGCGCTTGCCGCGGCGTATCCGGACTGGTCGGTGCGCAGAGCGTTCACCGCGCAGATCATCATCAACCACGTCCAGGCGCGCGACGGCGAATTTATCGATAACATGGATCAGGCGCTGGAGCGCGCTGTGAAGAACGGCGTCAAGAACCTCGTGGTCCAGCCGACGCACCTGATGCAGGGCGCGGAATACGACGAGCTTTGCGCTGCGGTCGAAGCCTATCAGGACAAGTTCGAGACTGTGAGGATCGCGCTGCCTCTGCTCGGCACCGTCGGCAAGGATGCGGCGGAAGTCAATGCAGACAAGGAAACCGTCGCAAAGGCGGTCGTCGATGCGGCAGTGGAAGACGCGGCGTTTGAAAGCCTTGCGGCGGCAGACGAAGCGGGTATTGCGTTCGTGCTTATGGGACACGGCACCTCGCATAACGCGAAGGTCACCTATACGCAGATGCAGAACATGATGAACAACCTCGGCTATAAGAACGTCTTTATCGGTACCGTTGAGGGAGAGCCGGAGGAGACCTCCTGCGAGAACGTCATCAAGGCAGTCAGTGAAGCCGGTTATAAGTATGTGATCCTGCGCCCGTTGATGGTCGTTGCGGGCGATCATGCGAACAACGATATGGCGGATCCCGACGATCCCGAATCCTGGTACTCTATGTTCTCCGCGAGCGGTCTCTTTGACGAGATCGCGACCCAGATCGCAGGTCTCGGACGGATCGAGGCGGTCCAGGCGCTGTATGTGGCGCACACTGCGGACGCGATCCCGAACCCGGACAAGGAAGCGGCGGACAACGTTGCGGCGCTGATCGACGCGATCTATGTGCAGGAGCGCACCGAGAATACCGACGAGCAGTGCGCGGCGGCAAAGGCTGCGTGGGACGCGCTGACCGATGCGCAGAAGGAGCTCGTTGAGGGTGAGGAAGCCGATCCCGATTACTTCGGCAGAGACACCGGCGACGCGTCGAAGGACGATCCGAGAAACGCGGATGAGATCGGCGAAAACGAGCTGCTGGTCGTGAGCTTCGGCACGTCGTTCAACGACAGCCGCGCCGAGGACATCGGCGGCATCGAGGCGGCGCTTGCCGCGGCGTATCCGGATTGGGCGGTGAGACGTGCGTTCACCGCGCAGATCATCATCAACCACGTCCAGGCGCGCGACGGCGAGTTTATCGACAACATGGATCAAGCGCTGGAACGCGCCGTGAAAAACGGCGTCAAGAACCTCGTGGTCCAGCCGACGCACCTGATGCAGGGCGCGGAGTACGACGAGCTTTGCGCTGCGGTCGAAGCCTACAAAGATAAATTTGAGAGCGTCAAGATCGCGCTGCCGCTGCTGGGCGAAGTCGGCAAGGACGCGGCGGAAGTCAACACGGACAAGGAAACCGTCGCAAAGGCGATCACGGCGGAAGCGGTAAAGACCGCGGGCTATGAGTCGCTCGAAGACGCAGCTGCGGACGGCGTTGCGTTCGTGTTCATGGGACACGGCACCTCGCATAAGGCGAAGGCCACCTATACGCAGATGCAGAAGCAGATGGAAGAGCTCGGCTATAAGAACGTATTCATCGGCACCGTCGAGGGTGAGCCGGAGGAGACCGCATGCGAAGCGGTCATCGAGGCGGTCCATGCGGCAGGCTATGACAAGGTCGTTCTGCGTCCGCTGATGGTCGTTGCGGGCGATCACGCGAACAACGACATGGCGGATCCCGACGATCCCGAATCCTGGCTCCGTCAGTTCAAGGACGCCGGTCTGTTCTTTACGGTTGACGTGCAGATCGCCGGTCTCGGCAGAATTGCGGACGTGCAGGCGCTCTATGTTGCGCACACCGCGGAAGCGATGAAAGCGGAATAATCCAAAAAAGAAAAGGAAACCACAGACATGAAACGTATTTTTGCAGCATGCTTTGCGCTTCTGATGCTGGCGGCGTTTGCCGCCTGCGGCACGAAGCCGGAGCCCTCGCCCGCGCCGCTGCCCGACGCCGTCCCGACGGAAGCGCCGGAAGCCGAGCCGGAAGCGACCGAAATACCCGCGCCCACCGAGGAGCCCGAAACCGAATCGAAGATCGATCTTCCGGACGGCGTCTACACGGCGGAGTTCAAAACGGACAGCTCCATGTTCCACGTCAACGAGGCGAACAAGGGCATGGGCGTTCTGACCGTCAGCGACGGCAAGGCGACCATTCACATCAGCCTTGTCGGTAAGTCGATTCTGAACCTGTTCCCGGGTCTTGCGGAGGACGCGCAGAAGGACGGCGCGGCGCTCCTGGAGCCGACGACGGATACCGTGACTTACGACGACGGCGAGACGGAGGAGGTCTACGGCTTCGACGTGCCCGTCCCGGTCATCGGCGAGGAGTTCGATCTGGCGCTGATCGGCAAGAAGGGCAAGTGGTACGATCATAAGGTGATCGTTCTGAATCCGGTTCCGCAAAACTGACGCTTGCGGTTCCTGCAAAAGATGTGTAGAATGAAAGTACGGACGGCGGCACGGCGCACACAAAAAAAGTGCCGCGCCGCCGGTTGTGTTTAGCGGAGGGGTTTATGAAAAAGAGGATTTTGGTTTCGGTTCTTGCAGCGGTGCTGTTGCTTGTTTCGATCGGCTGTGCAAAGAACGCACTGCCGAAGGAAGGCACCTATCTCGTGGACGTCACGCTGGAAGGCGGTACCGGAAAGGCGAAGATCCAGTCGCCGGCGCAGCTGACCGTTTTTCAGGACGGAAAAGCGACGCTGATTGTGATCTGGAGCAGCGACAAGTATGATTACATGCTCGTCGGCGGCGAGCGGTATGAGCCCGCGATCCGGGACGGACACGCGATGTTCGCGATCCCGGTTGAAACGATTTACGAGCCGCTGAAGGTGATCGCGGATACCGTAGCGATGAGCGCGCCGCATGAGATCGAATACACGATCACGTTTGACGCGGCGTCCTTAAAACCCGCGGCATGAGGCGGCAGATCGCAGAAAAGATCGGCGCACTGCTTTTGTGCGCTGCTTTTTGCGTTCTGAGCTTTGCCTGCGGCGGGGCAAAAACCGACGGATCGGAGCATCCGGCGGGTCCCGCATGGGAAACGCTCGAAGTGCTTTCCGAAACGCCGGTGCGCTACGCGACCGAGTTTTCGATCCGGCAGCTTTCCGACGGCTATGAGCTGATCGAGATCCCGGCGACCGGGAAGCTGCTTCTCGTGCCGGAGGGCATGGGAAAGCCCGCGGGATTGCCGGAGGACGTTTCCGTTCTGTACCGTCCGGTCGATCGGATCTATCTGGCGGCGACGAGCGCGATGGACTTTTTCCGCGCGCTGGACGGGATCGGTGCGGTGCGGCTGTCCGGCACAAAGGCGGACGGCTGGTCGGTCAGGGAGGCGGCGGACGCGATGGAGCGCGGCGACATGCTGTTTGCCGGCAAGTACAGCGCGCCGGATTTTGAGCTCATTCTGAAGGAACGCTGCAGCCTTGCGATCGAATCGACGATGATCTACCATTCGCCTGCGATCAGTGAGAAGCTCCGCGATTACGGGATCCCCGTGCTGATCGAGCGGTCGAGCTACGAACAGGATCCTTTGGGACGCATGGAATGGATCAAGGTGTACGGCGCGATCCTCGGAAAAGATGCCGAGGCGGAAGCCGCGTTCGACGCGGAGGTCAGATCGGTCGAGGAGATCGGCGATATTCCGAAGACGGGCAAGACCGTCGCGTTCTTCTATGTCACCGGCGCCGGCAGCGTGAACGTGCGCAAGAGCGGCGATTACGTTGTCAGAATGATCGAGACCGCGGGCGGCGCGTACGCGTTCCCGGATCTTTCGGACGGCAGCGCGCTTTCCACCGTGAACATGACGATGGAAAGCTTTTATACCGGCGCGAAGGACGCCGATATTCTGATCTACAACAGCACGATCGACGGCGAGATCTATTCGATATCCGAGCTTTTGGACAAAAGCCCGCTGTTTTCCGAGTTCAGGGCGGTGAAAAGCGGCGACGTGTGGTGCACGGGCAAGAACCTGTTTCAGGAGCCGATGGGCATCGGCAAACTGATCGCGGATTTTTACCGGGTGCTGTCGGGAGAGGGGACCGACGCGCTCGTATACTTACACAAGGTTGACTGACGGAGGCGAGATCGGATGCAGACCCCCGGAACCGAACGGAATATTCAGAGAACACGGCAGGCAAGGACGATATTCGGCTTTGTACTGCTGTTTGTCGCTTTGCTCGGGTTTGCGTTCTGGAACATCGCCGCGGGCAGCACGCCCATGTCGCTGCCTGAAGTGTTCGACGGGCTGCTGGATCCTTCGAGCCCGCACCGCGTGATCGTGATGGACGTACGCATGGTGCGCATCGTTCCGGCGATCCTTTTAGGCGGCGCGCTGGCGCTCTCCGGCTTTCTCCTGCAGACTTTCTTCAGCAACCCGATCGCGGGTCCGTTCATCCTGGGCATTTCATCCGGGGCGAAGCTTGTGCTGTCGGTCACGATGATCGCGTTTTTAAGCCGCGGCGCAGCTATAGGCTCGGTCGTGCTGATCGCCGCCTCGTTCGCCGGCGCGATGCTTTCGATGGGATTTGTGCTCGCGATCTCGCACAAGGTCAAGCGCATGTCGATGCTCATCATCTGCGGCGTCATGATCGGGTATATCTGCTCGGCGATCACGGAGTTTGTGATCCGGTTTGCCGACGATTCCAATATCGTCAAGCTCCATGACTGGGCAATGGGCAGCTTCGCAAGCATCAAGTGGGACAATGTGATCGTCATCGCGGCGGTCGTGCTGCCCGCGCTGGTGCTCGCGTTTCTGCTTTCAAAGCCCATCGGCGCGTATCAGCTCGGCGAGGTCTACGCAAAGAATCTCGGCGTGAACATCACGGCGTTCCGGATCGCGCTGATCCTGCTTTCCGGCGTCCTTTCCGCATGCGTCACGGCATTTGCGGGACCGATCTCCTTCGTCGGCGTTGCGGTGCCGCATCTGATGCGAAGGCTCTTTAGGACCGCAAAGCCGATCGTGATGATCCCCGCGTGTTTTTTGGGCGGCGCGGTATTCTGTCTCTTCTGCGATCTCATCGCGCGTACGGCGTTTGCGCCGAATGAGCTTTCGATCAGCTCGGTAACCGCCGTGTTCGGCGCGCCGATCGTCATCCTCGTGATGCTCAAACGGCAGAAGGAGGACGGCAGATGAACGATACCTACTACATTTCCGCAAACGGCATGACCGTCGGCTACGACGGCAAACCGCTGATCGAAAACATCTCCATCGGGGTCCGCCGCGGCGAGATCCTGACGCTGATCGGACCGAACGGCTCGGGCAAGTCCACGATCCTCAAAAGCATGATCAAGGAGCTTCGGCTGATCGCGGGCACGGTCGTGCTCGACGGACGCGATATGGAGGGGCTTCGGGAGCGCGACGTCGCGAAAAAGCTTGCGATCGTGATGACCGAACGGATCCGGGCGGAGCTTTTGACCTGCTGGGACATCGCTGCGACCGGGCGCTATCCGTACACCGGACACCTCGGACTTCTGTCGAAGGAGGACCGCGCGATCGTCGACGCGGCGCTCGAAACGGTGCATGCGAAAGACTTTGCGGATCGCCCGTTTGCCCGCATCTCGGACGGACAGCGCCAGAGGGTCCTGCTTGCCCGCGCGATCGCGCAGCAGCCGGAGATCATCGTGCTCGACGAGCCGACGTCGTTCCTCGACGTCCGGCATAAGCTGGAGCTTCTGGACATCCTGAAAACCATGGTGCGCGAAAAGAACGTTGCGGTCATCGTTTCGCTGCACGAGCTCGACCTTGCCGAAAAGATCTCGGACCGCGTCGTATGCGTGGCAAACGGCAGAATCGACCGGTATGATACGCCGGAAAACATTTTTACAGACGACTATATCTGCTCGCTCTACGGCATCGAGCGCGGGAGCTTCCACGCGCTGTTCGGCAGCGTGGAGCTTCCCGCGGTTTCGGGCGAGCCGCAGGTTTTTGTGATCGGCGGCGGCGGCAGCGGCATACCCGCGTACCGCGCGCTGCAGCGGGCGGGGATCCCGTTTGCGGCGGGGATCCTGCCCGAAAGCGATCTCGATTTTCCGGTCGCAAAGGCGCTTGCGGCGGAGTTATACGCGGTTCCCGCCTTTTCGATCTCGAAGGACGCGGGGACAGAGAACGTGATCGGGCGCATGCTGGCGATCGGCAGCGCCGTTTCGACCGTACCCGCTTTCGGCGAGACCAATGCGGCAAATTTGAAATTGTATGAAGCGGCAAGATCGGCAGGGATCCTCACCGAGCTTGACGCGCTGATCGGGAGGACGGACGCATGACGCTTTGGCAGCTGACGCTTTTATCCGTCCTTTCCGGCTTTCTGATCGACTGCGCGATCGGCGATCCCGCATGGCTTCCGCATCCCGTGGTTCTGATCGGCAAGCTGATCTCACTTTCCGAAAAGGGTCTGCGGCACATCTTTCCGAAAACCGACCGCGGCGCATTCCGGGCGGGGCTTGTGATGGCGATCCTTGTGCCGCTCCTGTCCGCGGGCGTAAGCTTCGGGATCCTGTTCGGGCTGTATCTGCTCTCTCCGTGGGCGTATTTTGCGATGAGCTCGATCATGTGCTGGCAGTGCTTCGCGGCAAGATGCCTTGCGAAGGAGGCGGGCAAGGTCGTAAAAGCGCTTGAAACGGACGGGCTTGCAGCGGGCAGAAAGCAGGTTTCGATGCTCGTCGGACGCGATACGGAGCGCTTATCCGAAGCGCAGGTGCTGAAGGCGACGGTGGAGACCGTGGCGGAAAACGCGTCGGACGGCGTGATCGCGCCGATGCTGTTTATGCTCCTGTTCGGCGCGGTCGGCGGGTTCTTCTATAAGGCGATCAACACGATGGATTCGATGGTCGGTTATAAAAACGACCGGTATCTTTATTTCGGGCGCGCCGCGGCAAAGCTGGACGACGCGGCAAATTTCCTTCCGGCAAGGCTCTCCGCGCTTGCGATGATCGCTGCCGCGCCGATCCTGAAGCTCGATGGCAGGAACGCGTTCCGCATTTGGAAGCGCGACCGAAGAAAGCATGCAAGCCCGAACTCGGCGCAGACCGAATCGGTCGCGGCGGGCGCGCTGCACATTGAGCTTGCGGGGCCGGCAAGCTATTTCGGGAAGGTCCTGGAAAAGCCGACGATCGGCGACAGCGACCGTCCGATCGAACCGGCGGACGTCCGCCGCACATCAAAGCTGATGTACGGCGCGAGCGTTCTGCTTCTTGTACTATCAGAAGCGGTCCTTCTGCCGCTCGCGTTTTTCGGAGGGCTCGGACTGTGATTTTGGGAAATTACGCACATGGCGGCGACGTCTATAAAAACCGTGTCACGCTCGATTTTTCGGCGAACGTGAATCCGTTCGGCACGCCCGGACCCGTCAAGGCGGCGATCCGCGCCGCGGCGGAGGACGCGGCACGCTATCCGGACCCGTACTGCCTGCAGCTTCGTGAAAAGCTTGCGGCGCTGCACGGCGTTTCACCCGAGACGATCCTCTGCGGCAACGGCGCGGCGGAGCTGATCTTTTCGTTTGCGCAGGCGCTCCGTCCGAACAGCGCGCTGCTGCCCGTTCCGTCGTTTGCGGAGTACGAGACCGCGCTTCGTTCCGTCGGCGTTGAACCGGCGTTTTACGCGCTTCTCAGGGAGAATGGCTTTGCGCTTACGGAGGACATTCTTGACGCGATCACGCCGGATACGGACGTTCTGATGCTCTGTTCGCCGAACAATCCGACCGGGCGAAGCATTGCGCCGGAGCTGCTATTGCGCATCGTCGACCGCTGCAGAGAGACCGGGACGTGGCTGCTTTCGGACGAGTGCTTTCAGGATCTGTGCGACGAGGACAGGTCGTTTTCGCTGATCGGTTCTTTGAAGGACGGCGACCGCGTGCTGATCCTCAGAGCGTTCACCAAAACGTACGGCATGGCGGGCGTGCGGCTTGGGTATGCGGTCTCGCAAAACCGCGAACTGCTTATGAAAATGTCCGAGACCGTGCAGCCGTGGAACGTTTCGAACGCGGCGCAGAAGGCGGGACTTGCGGCTTTGGACTGTCCGGATTGGGCAAAGGACGCGCGGACGCTGTTCCGGGCGGAGAAGGCATTTTTGATGAAGGAGCTTTCCGCACGCGGCATTTCCGTGCTGTACGGGGACGCGAACTATCTGCTGCTGTCCGACGTGCCGGGACTGTATGAAAAGCTTCTTGAAAGGGGGATCCTCGTCCGCGACTGCGGAAACTATCGCGGGCTGGGACCGGGCGACGTGCGGATCGCGGTGCGCACGCATGCGGAAAACGCCGCGCTGATCGCGGCGATCACGGAGGTGCTGCATGGCTAAAACCGGCATTGAGGACCATTATATCGAGAAGGACGGCAAGCGTCTGCGCTTCGGCTATACGACCGGCGCCTGCGCCGCAGCGGCGGCAAAAGCGGCGGCGATCCTGCTTTTTTCCGGCACGGCGCCCATGACCGTTCCGCTGCATACGCCGAAGGGGATCGACCTTGATCTTCCGGTGCTGGAGCCGGTCAAGGGGGAAGGCTTTGCGTCCTGCGCGATCCGGAAGGATTCCGGCGACGATCCCGACGTTACGAACGGCGTGCTGGTCTATGCGCGCGTCGCATTTTCGGATAAACCGGGCATTTCGATCGACGGGGGCTTAGGCGTCGGGCGGGTGACCAAGCCGGGGCTCAAGCAGGCGATCGGCGAGGCGGCGATCAATCCCGTCCCGCGTGAAATGATCCAAAACGCGGTCGAAACGATCGCGGAGGAATATGAAGCCGCGAGGGGGCTTTCGGTCGTGATCTCGATCCCCGAGGGCGTCGCGCTTGCGGAAAAGACGTTCAACCCGCGGCTCGGCATCGAGGGCGGGATCTCGATCCTCGGCACGAGCGGCATCGTTGAACCCATGAGCGAGGACGCGCTTGTCGACAGCATCGTGCTGGAGATCCGGCAAAGAAAAGCGCTCGGAGACAAGCGGTTGATCCTTACGCCCGGCAATTACGGCGCGGACTTTCTTGCCGAGCGGTACGGGATCCCGGACGAACGGATCGTCAAATGCTCGAATTACATCGGCAAGGCGATCGAAGCGGCGATCGAAGCGGGCTTTTCGGAAGCGCTGCTCTGCGGGCACATCGGCAAGTTCGTGAAGCTCTCCGGCGGCATGATGAACACGCACTCGAAGGAGGGCGACTGCCGTGCGGAGCTGATGGCTTCCGCGGCGCTGCGCGCAGGCGCGGACGCGGACACGGCGCGCGCCCTGTTCGACTGCGTCACGACCGACGAGATGCTTCGCATCATAGAAGAAACAGGACTGCTTTCCGGTACGATGGACGCGCTGCGGGAACGCATTGCGTTTTCGCTGAACGCGAGGTTCAAGGGCGCGATCACATTCGGAGTGATCGTCTTCACCGGCAAAAACCGGGAGCTTATCAAGACCGAAACGGCAAGCGCATGGACGGAGGAGGGCGTATGAACGGCATTCTGTACGGCGTCGGCGTCGGACCCGGCGATCCGGAGCTTTTGACATGCAAGGCGGCGCGGCTCATCGGGGAATGCGACGTGCTTGCGATCCCGCATCGGGATCCCGAAAAATGCTTTGCGTACAGGATCGCACGCGGCGCGGTTCCGGAGGCAAAGGACAAGCCGCTTCTTTGCATCGACATGCCGATGACGCACGATCAAGCGGTTCGCGAGGCGGCGTATGAAGCGGGCGCGGAACGGATCGCGGCGGCGCTCGCGACCGGCGAGACCGTCGTATTCCTCACGCTCGGCGATCCTTCGGTCTATTCAACGTTCGCCTATCTTGCGGCGAAGGTCTCAGCGAAGGGATACGACGTCAAGTGGGTCCCCGGCGTGACCTCGTTTTGCGCGGGGGCGGCGGCTTTGGGAGAGCCGCTTTGTCTCGACCGCGATGAACTGCACATCCTGCCGGGCAGCGCAAACGCCGCGGAAGCGCTGAAATATCCCGGCACCAAGGTTTTTATGAAGGGCGAGCTCGGTCCGCTTCTCGACGCGATCGAACAGAGCGGCAGGGAAGCGTGCGCGGTCGAAAACTGCGGCACGGAGGACGAGCGCGTGTACCCGACGCGTTCGGATATTCCGAGGGACGCGGGGTATTATCTGGTAACCGTCGTAAAGGAGGAAGTATGATCCGTTTTGTAGGCGCAGGCTGCGGCGCAGCCGATCTTATCACCGTACGGGGACAGCGGCTTTTGCAGGAAGCCGACGTCATCATCTATGCGGGGTCCTTGGTGAACCCCGCGCTGCTCGAAGTCAAAAAAGACGGCTGCAGGGTATATAACAGCGCGGAGATGACGCTTGAGGAGGTGCTCTCCGTGATGTACGACGCGGAGGCGCAGGGGCTCATGACCGTGCGGTTGCACACCGGCGATCCTTGCCTTTTCGGGGCGATCCGCGAGCAGATGGATGCGCTTGATGAGAAGGGCATTGCATACGATTACACGCCGGGCGTCAGCTCGTTCTGCGGCGCGGCGGCGGCGCTCAATATGGAATACACGCTCCCCGGCGTCTCGCAGAGCGTCGTCATCACGCGCATGGCGGGCAGAACACCGGTCCCGGAGCGCGAGAGCGTTCGCGCGTTCGCGCAGCATCGGGCGACGATGGTGCTGTTCCTAAGCACCGGACTTTTGGAAAAAACGCAGGAGGAGCTGATCGCGGGCGGATATCCGTCCGATACGCCCGCGGCGATCGTCTATAAGGCGAGCTGGCCGGACGAGCGCACGTTCCTCTGCACGATCGGTACACTTGCCGCCTGCGCAAAGGAGAACGGCGTGAAAAAAACCGCGCTGATCATCGTGGGCGATACGGTAAGGCAGAGCGGCTATGCACGCTCGGAGCTCTACAACCCGACGTTTGCGACGGAGTTCCGTCCCGCGAAGGAGTAACGCATGGAGGTTCGGATCGTTTCCTATACCGCGCGCGGACGCGATACGGCGGAGCGCGTCAGGGACGCGCTGCAAAACGCGGGGCACGTCTGCCGGACGTTTGCACTGGAAAAATTCTGCAGGCACGGCGATGAGCCGCTGACCGGGTCCGCATCGGATTGGGCGGGGGACGGCTTTCAAAACGCCGACGCGCTGGTTTTCGTTTGCGCCGCAGGCATTGCGGTCCGTGCGATCGCGCCGTGGGTGAAGAGCAAGACGACCGATCCCGCGGTGCTCGTGCTCGACGAAAAGGCGACGTTCGTGATCCCGCTGCTCTCCGGGCATATCGGCGGTGCGAACGCGCTTGCGCAAACGCTTTCCGAAGCGATCGGGGCAACGCCGGTCATTACGACGGCGACCGATCTTTCGGGGCTTTTTGCCGTCGATGTGTTTGCGAAGAGGAATCGGCTGAAGATCACGGACATGGGGCTTGCAAAGGAGATCTCCGCGGCGATCCTTGCGGGCGAACCGATCGGCTTTTCATCCGATCTTCCCGTGACCGGCGCGCTACCGAAGGGACTGACAGCGGGGGATGCGCAGATCGGCGTGCAGATCGGCGTCTCCGGAAAAATGCCGTATCCGAAAACGCTTCGGCTGATCCCGCAGCGTTACGCGATCGGCGCCGGCCTTAGACGCGGCAAGGATCCGAACGCGCTCGACGCGTTTTTGCTGCGCGAGCTTGATCGCGCAGGCGTTTCGCCGGACGAGGTCCTGTGCCTTGCGAGCATCGATCTCAAGAAGGATGAACCGGGACTTCTGGCGTTTTCTGAAGCGCACGGGCTTCCGTTTCTGACATTTACCGCGGATGAGCTGAATGCGGTGCCCGGCGATTTTTCCTGCTCGGCGTTTGTGAAGGAAACGACGGGCGTTGACTGCGTATCGGAGCGCGCGGCGGTCAAAGCCGCGCAAGGCGAACTGGTCGTACATAAGGTCGCGGAGGACGGCATGACCTTCGCGCTGGCTGCAATAAAGGAGGGGATCTCGTTTGAATAAGCTGTATGCGGTGGGATTGGGTCCCGGCGGCGCGGACGGCATGACGCTCCGCGCAAGGGATGCGCTGGAAAAAAGCGACGTGATCGTGGGCTACACGGTCTATATCGATTTGATCCGCGAGCAGTTTCCGGACAAGGAATACCGCTCAACACCGATGCGGAAGGAGGTCGACCGCGTGCGCCTCGCGCTTTCGATCGCTTCGGAGGGAAAGACCGTCGCCATGGTCTGCTCCGGCGACGCAGGCGTGTACGGCATGAGCGGGCTTTGCGAGGAGCTTCTTTCCGAATATCCGGGCGTGACGTTTGAGACGGTCCCCGGCGTGTCCGCGGTGCTTTCCGGCGCTGCGATCTTAGGCGCGCCGCTGATGCACGACTTTGCGGTGATCAGTCTTTCCGATCTTCTGACCCCGTGGGAAAAGATCGAAAAGCGGCTCCTTATGGCGGCGGAAGCGGACTTTGTGATCTGCCTGTACAATCCTTCGAGCCATAAGCGGCACGACTACCTGCAGCGCGCATGCGAGCTGGTGCTGCGGCATCAGTCCCCCGAAACCGTCTGCGGCGTTGCAAGGAACATCGGAAGAGAGGGCGAGTCAACGCAGGTCCTGACGCTCAGGGAACTGCGGGATACGGAGGTCGACATGTTTTCGACCGTGTTCATCGGCAATTCCCAGACGAAGGTTTTGAATGGCAGAATGGTCACGCCGAGAGGATATCTGTATGAATAGCATTCTTTTGTTCGCGGGTACGACCGAGGGACGCGAGATCGCGGAAGCTCTGACCGGCGCGCCGGTCTCGGTCACGGTCAGCGTCGCCACGGAGTACGGCGAAACGCTGATCGCGCCTGCCGAAAACATCACGGTGCTCCACGGCAGAAAAAACGCGGAGGAGATCGAAGCGCTGCTCAAAGAAACGCGGGCGGAGCTTTTGATCGACGCTACGCATCCGTATGCGCAGGAAGTCACAAAGACGCTCAGGACCGTCGCCGAACGGACCGGAACGGAGTATCTTCGCGTACTGCGCGGAAGGGAGACCGCCGAGGGCTGTGTGTTCGTTGCGGACACGGACGCGGCGGTGGAATATCTGAATCATACGCAGGGCAATGTGCTGCTGACCGTCGGCAGCAAGGAGCTTGCCCGCTACACGGAAGTCAAAGATTTTGAAACGCGGCTCTTTGCCCGCATCCTGCCGGTAAAGGAATCGGCGGACGCGGCGTTTCGGCTCGGCTTTTCCGGAAAGAATCTCATCTGCATGCAGGGACCGTTTTCCGAAGAACTGAACGCGGCGATGCTGCGCGCGGTCGACGCCAAGTACCTTGTCACGAAGGACACCGGCGCGTCCGGCGGCTTTGCGGAAAAGATCCGGGCGGCGAAGACGCTGGGCGTCACGCCGATCGTTATCCGCCGCCCTGAAGAGGAGGGCATCTCCGAAGCGGACTGCCTGCGCCTTCTTTCCGAACGGTTTGGAATAAAGCCGAAACAGCAGGTCACGATCCTCGGCGTCGGCACGGGAAGCGAAGGCATGCTGACCGAAGCGGCGCGGACGGCGATCCGGAACGCCGATCTTCTGATCGGGGCAAAACGCGTGACCGACGCGCTTGCGGCGTACGGCAAACCTGCCGTAAACGCGATCGCATCCGCCGAGATCGAACGCGTCATCCGCAACAGCACGGCGAAACGCATCGTCGTCGCCATGTCCGGCGACACCGGCTTTTTCAGCGGCGCAAAACCGCTTCTGGAACGGATCGGCGATCTTGCGCCCGAAATCATTCCAGGCGTTTCGTCGGTCGTGTATCTTGCGGCAAAGTGCCGCACGTCGTGGGACGACGCGGCGCTTGCGTCTGCGCACGGCAGGGAAGCGAACGTCACCGCGCTCGTAAAGCGCAATCCGAAGCTGTTTCTGCTGACCGGCGGCAGGCTCGACGCCGCCGCGATCCTTGCCATATTGACGGAATACGGGCTTGCGGACGTCAGAGTGACCGTCGGCGAGAACCTGTCCTATGAAACCGAACGTATCACGACCGGCACGGCGGCGGAGCTTGCGGAACACACGTTCGATCCGCTTGCGGTGCTGCTGATCGAAAACCCGCGGGCGGAAAAGCGCGCCGTCCACGGAAGAAGCGACGGGGACTTTCTGCGCACCGAGGTGCCGATGACCAAATCCGAGGTCCGCGCGGTCACGCTTTCGAAGCTTGGGCTGAAGCGAGACGCGATTTGCTGGGACGTCGGCGCGGGCACCGGCTCGGTGTCGATCGAGATGGCGGAGGCGGCGGAGAAAGGGATCGTGTACGCCGTCGAGCGGAACACGGACGCCTGCGCGCTGATCGAACGAAACAAGCGGCATCTCGGCGTCATGAACGTCACGGTCGTCGAAGGCTCGGCGCCGGAAGCGCTTTCCGACCTTCCCGCACCGACGCATGTCTTTATCGGCGGCAGCGGCGGAAATCTCAAAGAGATCATCGAAGCCGCACTTCTGAAGAATCCGCGCGCGCGCATCGTTTTGAACACGGTGACCGCGGAGACCTTTGCGGAGGCGACGGCGGCGATCAAGGCGCTGCGTCTGAAAAACGAGGAGATCGTCGAACTGAACGTGTCGCGCGGCAGAAAGGTCGGCGCGTATCACCTGATGACCGCGCTGAATCCGGTCTATATCATTTCGTGCGAAGGGGGCGGGGAGGATGCATAGCCCGCGCGTGCTGTTCGCCGCGCCTTCCTCCGGCAGCGGCAAGACCACGATCGTCTGCGGCGTGCTGCGCGCGCTCAAAAACCGCGGCAGGAACGTTTCCGCGTTCAAGTGCGGACCGGATTACATCGATCCGCTGTTCCACGAGCGCGTCGTCGGCGTAAAGTCCGGCACGCTGGATCTGTTCTTCTCCGACAAAGATACGCTCAGGCGCCTGTTCGCGCAAAACGCAGCAGATGCGGACTGCGCGGTGATCGAGGGTGTGATGGGCTACTACGACGGTTTGTCCGCCGCAAGCGACGAGGCGAGCACCTATGCCGTCGCAAAGACGCTTTCCGCGCCGGTCGTGCTGATCATAGACAGCCGCGGGCAAAGCCTTTCCGCACTTGCGACGCTCAAAGGCTTTCTGGATTTCCGTCCGGACAGTCAGATCAGAGGCGTTATCTTCAACCGCATGAGCGAGCATGTATACCGCACGCTGAAGCCGGAAGCCGAAGCGCTGGGCGTCGTGCCGGTAGGATTTGTGCCGAAGTCCGACGCGCTGATGCTTGAAAGCAGGCATCTGGGACTTGTCATGCCGGATGAGGTCAAAAACCTTTCCGAAAAGCTCGACGCGCTGGCTGCGCTTCTTGAGAAAACGCTCGATTTCGATGCGCTGGAACGCATCATGCGATCCGCGCCGGATCTCGATGTGCAGGAAGCGCCACAAGCGCCCGACATGCCGAAAACCGTGATCGCCGCGGCAAGGGACGAGGCGTTCTGCTTCCTCTATCGCGACAACCTTGCGCTTTTACGGCGGTATAATGCAGAGATCCGGTTTTTCTCGCCGCTTTCCGATCCGGCGCTTCCCGCGGGGACGCAGGGGCTTTTGCTTCCCGGCGGATATCCGGAGCTTTACGCAAAGCGGCTGTCCGAAAACACCGCGATGCGGACGGCGATCCGGGAAGCGATCGAAAACGGTATGCCGTGCCTTGCCGAGTGCGGCGGGTTTCTGTATCTTCACGATACCCTGTCCGACATGGACGGCACCGCGTACCCGATGTGCGGCGTGATCCATACGGACGCATACCGTACGCAGAAGCTCGGCAGATTCGGTTATATCACGCTCTCAGCAAAGGACGATTCGGCGTTCTTCCGGGCGGGTGAAGCGATCCGCGCGCACGAGTTTCACTACTTTGAGAGCGGCGATCCCGGCGCGGCGTTTGCCGCCGTCAAGCCGAACGGACGCGAATGGACGTGCATACACGCGCAGAAAAACCTGCTGGCGGGCTTTCCGCATCTCTTCTATGAATCGAACCCGAAGCCGATCGAGCGCTTTTTGCGGCTTGCGGCGAAGGAGGTATAAATGGCGAAAAGCATTATGATCCAGGGGACCATGTCCAACGCAGGCAAAAGTCTCATTGCGGCGGGACTCTGCCGCGTGTTTTGTCAGGACGGGCTGAAGGTCGCGCCGTTCAAGGCGCAGAACATGGCGCTGAACTCATTTATCACAAAGGAAGGGCTCGAAATGGGACGCGCCCAGGTCGTGCAGGCGGAGGCGGCGTGCGTCGAGCCGTCGGTGCTGATGAACCCGATCCTTTTGAAACCAACGAGCGATATGGGCTCGCAGGTCATCGTCAACGGCGAGGTGCGGGCGCAGATGAGCGCGCGCGAGTATTTCAGGATCAAAAAAACGCTGATGCCGGAAGTCATGAAGGCATACGGCATGCTGTCGGAAACGCACGACGTCATCGTGATCGAAGGCGCCGGCAGTCCCGCGGAGATCAATCTGAAGGACGCGGACGTGTTTGTGAACATGGGCATGGCAAAGGCGGCGAAGGCACCGGTAATGCTCGTCGGCGATATCGACCGCGGCGGCGTGTTCGCGCAGCTTTACGGCACGACCGCGCTCCTCGATCCCGACGAACGCGCGATGGTCAAGGGCTTGATCATCAACAAATTCCGCGGCGACGAATCGATCCTGACGCCGGGCTTAAAACAGCTTGAAGCTTTGACAGGCATTCCGGTCGTCGGCGTCGTGCCGTATGTGCATCTCGATATCGACGACGAGGATTCGCTTTCCGAACGGCTCGAAAACAAACCTGCGGCGCTTGTGGATATTGCGGTCATGCGGCTGCCGCGTCTTTCTAACTTTACCGATTTTCGGACGCTGGAGGCGATCGACGGCGTGTCCGTGCGCTATGTCTCCTCGGTGCGGGAGTTCGGCGAACCGGACCTTGTGATCCTGCCCGGCACGAAGAATACGATGGCGGATCTTTTGTGGCTCCGAAGCGGCGGGCTTGAAGCGAAGATCCTGCGCTTTGCCGATTCCGGCGGCGCGGTGTTCGGGATCTGCGGCGGCTATCAGATGCTGGGGAAGGAATTGAACGATCCGCACGGCGTGGAGCACGGCGGCACCCTGCGCGGCATGGGACTTTTGCCGGTCAAAACGACGTTTGCCGGGCAGAAGACAAGAACGCGCGTTACCGGCGCGTTCGGAACGCTTTCCGGCGCGTTTTCCGCGCTTTCAAAACTGCCCTTCGAGGGCTATGAGATCCACATGGGCGTCACGGAAAGCGGCGCGCCGATCGCGGAGATCGTCGATGCGGTCACCGGCGCGGCGAAGCAGGACGGCGCCGTGCACGGAAACGTGTGCGGAAGCTATGTCCACGGCATTTTGGACGGCGATGCGGTCGCAGGCGCGCTTGTGCGCGCGCTTGCCGACCGGAAGGGCGTCGATCCCGACCTGCTCGGTAAGATCTCGGGCGAGACGCATAAACAGGAGCAGTACGATCTGCTGGCGGATACGATCCGCGGCCATTTGGACATGAACGCGGTTTACCGCATCTTAAAGGAGGGCGTATGACAGAGATCCGAAAGATCGCGCCGATGGAGATCGAGCGCGAAAGCTTCCGCATCATCACGGAGGAGCTCGGCGATCGGGCATTGGACCCGGAAAAGGCGCCGATCATCAAGCGCGTGATCCACACGACGGCGGACTTTGATTACGCTGACAATCTGTATTTTTCCGAAAACGCGGTGCAGCTTGCCAAGGACGCGCTGAAGGGCGGCGCGGCGGTCGTCACCGATACGCAGATGGCGCTTGCGGGGATCAACAAGCGGACGCTTGAAAAGCTCGGATGCGAGGCGTTCTGCTTCATGTCCGACGCGGACGTCGCAAGGGAAGCGAAGGAGCAGGGCGTGACCCGCGCGCGCGTCAGCATGGACAAGGCGGCGAGGATGGGCGAGAACGTGATCTTTGCGGTCGGCAACGCGCCGACGGCGCTGATCCGGCTGCGGGAGCTGATCGACGGCGGCTACCGTCCGAAGCTCATCATCGGCGTGCCGGTCGGCTTTGTGAACGTCGTCGCGTCGAAGGAGCTCATCATGGAGACCGACGTGCCCTGCATCGTTGCCCGCGGCAGAAAAGGCGGCAGCAACGTCGCCGCGTGCATCGTGAACGCGCTTTTATACAGCATCGACGAAACAAGAGGAGCAGCAAACATGAACAGCGATTCTTTTATCAACAACATTGACTGCAAATATTTCCCGTGCCACAAAACGGCGCATCCCGAGGATTTCAACTGCCTGTTCTGCTATTGCCCGCTGTATATGCTGGGCGATAAGTGCGGCGGCAACTTTACCTACACGGAAACCGGGATCAAGAACTGCACGGACTGCATGGTGCCGCACAGCCGCAACGCGGTGCAGTACATCATCAGCCGCTGGCCCGAGATCGCCGAGCGGGCGAAGAAAACGGAGGAATAACGCAGGAACGGCAGGAGCAAGAGCTCCTGCCGTACAGGATAGGCGGTTCATTTCAGCGTGCAGCGGGAAGGGGGGTCATTTCTTTTCCGCCGCAGTCTGCTGATGACATTTTCCCGCCATCGGGCAGTGCGCGCAGCCGCCTGCGCAGGAGGAACGCCCCTTTCTTTTGCTGCGGATCAGTGAGACAATAATCGCAGAAACCGCTGCCGCGAGTACAAGAAGAATCCCGATCGTCAGAAGATTTTCCCGGATCCAATCAAACATATCGCGCACTCCCTTCTTTCATGAAATTGCCGCCGCCCCGCAGATCGGAACGGCGGCTTTGCTTTTACTTGATGCGGACTTTCTGTGTCAGCGTCGTCGCCTCTTTGTACTTCTTGAAGAAGAGCATGTAGACGAACAGCCCGAGCACGAGGATCGCGGCGATCAGACCGATCACACTGACGCTGCCGGTGAAGATGCGTCCGAACTGATAGATCATCAGCGAGATCGCATAGGCGAACAGGCACTGATAGCCGATCGCGAACCACGTCCACTTGGCGCTGTTCATTTCGCGGCGGATCGCGCCGATCGCGGCGAAGCACGGTGCGCACAGCAGGTTGAACACGAGGAAGGAGAAGCCGATCACGCCGGGCATTGCCGCGCCGAGCGCCGCATAGGCTTCCTTGCCGCCGTAGAGAACGCCCATTGTGCCGACGATGTTCTCCTTCGCGATGAGACCCGTGACGGACGCGACGACCGCGCGCCATTCACCCCAGCCGAGCGGTGCAAACAGCCACTGGACGGCTCTGCCGACGGTGCCGAGGATCGAGTACTCGATCGCGTCCTCCGCGAGCATGCCGAACGCGTGCGTTTCGGGATTGACGCCGAAGCGGGAGAGGAACCAGATGACGATCGTGGAAAGCAGGATGATCGTGCCCGCCTTCTTGATGAACGACCAGCCGCGCTCCCACATCGAACGGAGGACATTGCCGAGGGTCGGCCAGTGATACGCGGGCAGCTCCATGACGAACGGCGCCGGGTCGCCCGCGAACATCTTTGTCTTCTTCAGCATGATGCCGGAGACGATGATCGCCGCCGCGCCGATAAAGTACGCGGAAACGGAGATCCAGGGCGAGCCGTGGAAGATCGCGCCCGCGATCATGGCGATGAACGGCAGCTTTGCGCCGCAGGGGATGAAGGTCGTGGTCATGATCGTCATACGGCGGTCGCGCTCGTTTTCAATCGTACGCGACGCCATGATGCCCGGAATGCCGCAGCCCGCGCCGATCAGCATCGGGATAAAGGATTTGCCGGAAAGACCGAATCTCCGGAAGATACGGTCGAGCACGAACGCGATACGCGCCATGTAGCCGCATGCTTCTAAGAACGCGAGCATCAGAAACAGAACGAGCATCTGCGGGACGAAGCCGAGCACGGCGCCGACGCCGGCGACGATGCCGTCCATAATAAGCCCGTACAGCCATTCGGGAACGCGCAGTTCGCCGTCCTCTTTGACCAGCAGCTTGTCGATCAGCGCCGGAATGCCGGGCACCCAAACGCCGTAATCGGCGGGATCGGGCTCGTCAAAACCCTTCTCCTCAAAGTAGCCGATCGCGTCCTTGAAGGACATCGCGTTGACGTCCTCGTCCGCGTCTTCGGGAACCTCGTCAAAGTATACGGTCACGTCGGACAGCGCAAGGGTCTCCTCGTCCTGCACCTCGACGACAGCGGTTTTCTCGTCGGTCGTAAACGCCTTGAGCTCCGAGATCAGCGCGTCGCCGTCGAAGGCTTCGTCCTCGGTATCGAACTCAAAGCCGTATGCTTCGAGCGCGTTGGACGCCGCGGAAAAATCGTCTGCGGCTTCTTCCGCCTGCTTGTCGCCGATGCCGATGAGATGATACCCGTCGCCGAACAGTCCGTCGTTCGCCCAGTCGGTTGCAGGCGCGCCGACGCCGACCATGGCGACCCAGTAGACGATGACCATCACGATCGCAAAGATCGGAAGTCCGAGCCAGCGGTTGGTCACGATGCGGTCGATCTTGTCCGAGGTCGAGAGCTTGCCGGCGCCTTTCTTCTTGTAGCAGGTCTTGATGACCGTGCCAATCCAGACGTAGCGCTCGTTGGTGATGATGCTTTCCGCGTCGTCGTCCAGCTCCTTCTCGGCGGCTGCGATATCCTTCTCGATATGCGCTTTCGTCGCTTCCGGAATGTTGAGCTGTTCCATGACCTTGCTGTCACGCTCGAAGACCTTGATCGCGTACCAGCGCTGCTGCTCTTCCGGCAGTCCGTGCACGACCGCTTCTTCGATGTGCGCAAGCGCGTGCTCGACCGGACCGGAGAACGAATGCTGCGGCACCGTTTTGGTGCCCTGCGCCGCTTTGATCGCTTCCTCGGCGGCTTCCGTGATGCCCGTGCCCTTCAGCGCGGAGATCTCGACGATCCTGCAGCCGATCTGTTCGGAAAGGCGTTTCGTGTCGATTTTGTCGCCGTTCTTTTTCACGACGTCCATCATGTTGATCGCCACGACCACCGGAATGCCGAGCTCCACGAGCTGGGTGGTGAGGTAGAGATTGCGCTCTAAGTTCGAGCCGTCTACAATGTTCAGGATCGCGTCGGGACGTTCGTTGATCAGATAATTTCTGGCAACGACCTCCTCCAGGGTGTACGGGGACAGGGAATAGATGCCGGGAAGGTCGGTGATGATCACATCGTTGTGACCCTTCAGCTTGCCTTCCTTTTTTTCGACCGTAACGCCCGGCCAGTTGCCAACGAACTGGTTCGAGCCGGTCAGCGCGTTGAACAGGGTCGTTTTGCCGCTGTTCGGGTTGCCCGCGAGGGCAATGCGAATACTCATAATACCTCCTCTATCGTTAGCATACGCTAACACATTCTTTGAAAAAATAAGGCGTTTGCCTTTTTGTTCCGATTATTCTTCGATCTCGATCATTTCGGCGTCCGCTTTGCGAAGCGAAAGTTCATATCCGCGCACCGTGACCTCGACCGGATCGCCGAGCGGCGCAACCTTGCGGACATACACCTCGATCCCTTTGGTGATGCCCATGTCCATGATGCGGCGCTTTACCGCGCCTTCGCCCGTGAGCTTTTTGACCTTGACCATTTCGCCGATCTTTGCGTCTCTCAATGTTTTCACTGCCGTTTGTCCTCCTTAAATCATAATTTTCTGCGCCATCTTTTCGTCGATGGCAACGCGGCTTTCCTTGACGTTGACGATCACGTTGCCGCCCAAGCGGGAAATGATCTGTACCGTGCCGCCGACCACAAAGCCGAGATTGCTGAGATGGTGACGGATCTCATCCGTCCCCTTGATCTGGCGGATCACATTGATCTCGCCGTCGTCTGCAAATACCAAAGGCATCATTGTATTCCTCCCTGCTTGTTAGCAAACGCTAACTCTGTAGCGAAAAGAATTGGTTAGCATTCTCTAACCGACTGCTATTATAGTTAGCATACGCTAATTTGTCAAGCGTCATTTTCAAAAAGATTTGCAATATACGATCCGCTTGCATTTTTTTCGCGGTTTCGGTATAATCAGTTTATCATAAATGAAAGAGGAAACGCGTATGTCCCTGCTGGAATCCGGAGAAATGTATCTTGAGACGATCCTTGTGCTGTCTCAGAAAAAGAAAGCCGTACGTTCGATCGACGTGGCGGAATACATGCAGTTTTCCAAGCCGTCGGTTTCCCGCGCGATGGGCATTCTGAAAAGCAACGGCTATATTGAGATCGACACGCTCGGACATATCACGCTGACCGATACCGGCAGGGAAGCGGCGGAGCGCATCTATGAACGGCACAGAGTTTTGTCCGAGATCCTGATGCGCCTCGGCGTGGATGAGAAGACCGCGACGGAGGACGCCTGCAAGATGGAGCACTACATCAGCGATACCTCCTTTGCGGCGATCAAGGAGCATCTGAGAACGCATCCCATGGATTGAAGGTATGAAAGACGCGCGAAAGACGGCGTCTTTCTTCTTTTGGAAACCCGGCGCAGACGAAAAACGGCGGATTGTCGATTCGGTCCTTGTGTTTTGTCGGCAAATCATGTAAAATCATATATCATAATACGGAACGATAGGAGGATGCGCATGAGAACTTGGACGAAGGAACAGCGCTATCGCGTACTGCAAAGCGCGGAGGAGGTTCGGGCGCTGCATGAGAGCATCGAGCGGTCGGATTATCGGCAGTACTATCACATTCAGCCGGTCACGGGGCTGTTGAACGATCCCAACGGTTTTGTGTTTCATGACGGCGTTTGGCATCTGTTCTATCAGTGGTGTCCGTGGGGCGCGGTGCATGGGCTGAAATACTGGTATCATACCGTTTCGAGGGATCTGGTGATGTGGAAGAATCTGGGCGTCTGCATCCGTCCGGATACGGAGTACGACAACAAAGGCGCATATTCCGGTTCCGCGCTGCCGACCGCAGATGCGGTGTGGCTCTATTATACGGGCAACCATCGGGATGAGGACTGGACGCGGAAGTCCTATACCTGCGCCGTAAAGCTCGGGGACGACGGCACGGCGGAAAAGCTGCCGCCGCTGTTCGGACCGAATCCGCTCTATACCGAGCATCAGCGCGATCCGAAGATCATTTACAATCGGGAAAACGGCAGGTATTACCTTGTGATCGGCGCGCAGACAAAGGAGAAGAAGGGCTGTGTGATCGTCTATTCCTCCGAAAAGCCGACGGAGGACTGGCAGTTTGCGGGACAGCTGAAGGTGCCCGGCTTTGAGGATTTCGGCGACATGTGGGAGTGTCCGTCGATTGAAACGATCAGCGATTACGACGTGCTGCTCTTCTGCCCGCAGCACCTGAAGCTTCCGGGCAGGGGGGAGAGCGTGCATCACAACGGCTATCTGCTCGGACACATGGATTGGGAGACGCTTACCTTCCGTCCGGACAATACGCGGTTCCATGTGCTCGATTTCGGCTTTGATTCCTACGCCGCCGAATGCGCCGCGAACCCGTACGACCGGAACAAGGCGACGCTGGTTGCATGGATGGGACTGCCGGACGCGTCCTATCCGACGGACGAGGAGGATTGGTCCGGCTGTCTGACGCTGCCGCGTGAGCTGCGCGTCAGAGACCGCCGCCTGATCCAGCAGCCGCTGGACGCGCTGCGCGCGCTTCGCGGAAACAAGGTCGATCTGGAATCCACCGACCTGCTGCCGCGCGTGTGCGAACTGGAGCTGATCAGCCGCGGCGGCAGTCTGGAGCTCAGGCTCTTTGCCAGGGCGGACGGCACGGGAGGGCTTTGCATCCGCTACGACGACGCGAAAAAGGAGATTACGGTGGACCGCTCGCAGATGACGAAGCGCTTCAACATCGAACAGGGCGAAGCACGCACGCGTCCGCTGCCGAAGGGGCTGTTTCACCTGCGCATTTTCATCGACCGCAGCTCGATCGAGATCTTTGTCAACGACGGCGACGCGGTCTTCTCGTCCCGCATCTTTCCGACGCCGGGGGAAAAGCGGATGTTTGCGTACGGCGACGCCTCGATCCATCTTTGGGAGCTCAAACGCGCGGTCACGGACGATTTCAAGATCGAATGATCTGTACATGAAATAAGCACGCAGCGTGCTTCAGACCACCGCAAAAGGCGGTCTGATCTTATGCGGCGAGGATTTCAGACATGATACAAATCGGGATTTACCGGAATAATCTTGCATACGGAGGCGCCCTGTGAGCATTTATGAATTATGCCCGACATTTGAGAGCGAGAAATTCATCATCCGATTGTTCAAAGACGAGGACTGCGATGATCTGCTGAAAGTATACAACGATAAAAATGCGCTGCCGTTTTTTAACAGCGATAATTGTGACGGCGACAATTTTTATTATTCCACAAAGGAAAAAATGTCGGAGGCGATCGACTTCTGGCATATGTCCTATGAAAACGGCTGGTTTGTCAGGCTTTCGATCGTCGACAAGGCAGCGGCAAGCATCATCGGGACGGTTGAATTATGCCTGCGGGAGTCGGATGACGCGTTTGATCATATGGGCGTTTTGCGCGTGGACGTCCGAAGCGATTACGAGGAGGAGCATGCGTTATATGACATTTTCGCGCTGATTACACCGAAGATCCATGATCTGCTGGGCTGCAAAGGCGTTCTTACAAAAGCTCCGATCTATGCGGTTGAAAGAATCAAGGCGATTCAAAAAGCAGGCTTCACAAAATCCGAACACCTGTTGATCGGAAAAACCGGGTATGCCTATGACGGATACTGGACATTTGCATAAAAGCGACAAATGCCGTTTTGTGAAACAGATGCCGCATCCCTGCCGTTTTGCCGCACAGTTATCGTTTTTTGATTTGTGAGGATGATATGGGTAAAAAACTCTCGGATATGTCATTGGAAGAACTGTGGGAATTGTTTCCGATCTTCCTTGTTCCACACGATGACAAGTGGAACGAGTACTACCGTGAAATGGAGGGCTTGATCAAAAGACTGTTGTCGGATTACCCGGTGGACAGGATCAGCCACATCGGAAGCACGGCGATCCAAAACATTTGGGCGAAAAACATCGTGGATGTGATGGTTGAGATCCCTCAAGGCGTTGACCTCAAGGAGATTGCCCGCGTTCTGGAGCAAAACGGATTCATCAGGATGTCCGGCGAGGCGAACAGGATCTCGCTCAATATGGGATATACCGAAAACGGATTTGCGGACAAGGTGTATCATGTCCATCTGCGATACACCGGGGACAATGCCGAACTGTACTTCCGTGATTATTTGAACGAGCATCCCGACGCGGCAAAAGAATATGAAGCATTGAAGCTTCGGCTATGGAAACAATATGAACATAACCGGGACGCCTATACAGATGCGAAGACGGATTTCATCTCGAAATGGACGGCGGAAGCACGAAAGGAATACGGAGACAGATACTGACAAACCCGTTTATGAGGACGATCATGAAAATTGTATTATGCGAGGATACCGAGTGGCTGCTGTCGGAAGAAGCATTCTCGATCTATGCTTCTTGCATGTATCATCCGACATACAGGGAATACCGGGCACAGATGGAAGACTGTTTACACGATCCGTCGGTGAAAGTATTTGTCTGTGAGAATCTCGGCAGGAAAACAGGCATGATGGTTATCAAGCGTTCGGGCGCTGCTGCGGAGATTATCGGAATTGCCGTATCTGACGATACTCGCCGTAAAGGGATCGGGAAAAAGCTGATCCAAAACGTCATAGAGTCGGAGGGAACAGAACGGATCAAAGCACAGACGGACGACGATTCGATCGGTTTCTACCGCAAATGCGGTTTTTCTGAGGAAAAAAAGAGAATTGACTATCCTGACGGATCAGTCGTCCGGTATACCTGCATCCTCTGCAAACAGACGGCTTCCTCCGGTTCGAAGAAAGGGAAACAATGAAACTGAAAAACGTACTGATCGTCGTGAAAAATATCGAGAGATCCAGACAGTTCTACCGCGATCTGTTCGGTCTTGAGATGATCCTTGACAACGACGGAAATATGATCCTGACGGAAGGATTGGTCCTTCAGGAAGAAAAATACTGGAAAGCGTTCCTCGGTAAGGAGATCATTCCGGAGAACAATTCTTGCGAGCTCTATTTTGAGGAATCCGACATAGAAGGCTTTATCGAAAAGCTTGAAACATATGATCCGGAAGTAAAATACGTCAACAGACTCATGACGCACAGCTGGGGACAGAAGGTCATCCGCTTCTATGATCCGGACGGGAATCTGATCGAAGTGGGGACGCCGATGTAAATGGCAAATATCATCACCGGAATCAGAATCGTGCTCAGCGTCGCTTTGCTGTTCTTTCCGGCATTGTCTCCGGCTTTTTTTGCGCTTTATATCACTGCCGGGATCACCGATATGATCGACGGCGCGGTGGCAAGGAAAACCGGTACGGTCAGCGCGTTCGGTGCAAGGCTGGACACGATCGCGGATATCGTATTCACTGCGGCTTGCCTTTTTAAGCTGCTTCCAGTACTGGATGTTCCGGTCTGGCTCTATGTATGGATTGCCGTCATCGCGTTCGTGAAGGCGGCGAATATCGCAGCAGGATATATCCGACAGAAAGCGTTTCCATCGGTGCATTCCGTATTCAACAAGGTGACCGGAGGGCTGTTGTTCGTTTTCCCGCTGACGCTTGCATGGATCCATTTCAAATACAGCGCGGCAGTCGTCTGTGCGGTCGCAACAATCGCGGCTGTTCATGAAGGATATCTCATTCAAGCGGGAAGAACGGTTTAGCGACAAATGCCGGCTTGTAAAGCAAGCGCCGCATTCTTTCTGCTTCGCCGCTTCGTTCGGCAAGCAGGATATTTTGCAAAAAATGTCAAAAGCCGGGGTTGATCGCCTCGGTTTTTGCCTGAATGGACGCCCTAATCCCGTTATCGCAGATTGCAAGCGATCGCCTCCGGTCGACCGGAAAAGAAGAGCTTGACGCGCCGCTTGTTCGGATGGACAGCGCCGACGTCGGCGAGCCCTGTTCTGTATTTTTATTGATCTATGTGATTTTATAAAAGCAGAGCGCTTTTCTGCGGACAAGCGGAATGCAGGATACTGCGCACAGATGATTGTTTCAGCGGAAATGCGGAACCGTGCGGATTTTCCTTGCATTCACAGACGCTATACGGTATACTGAATTATCAGTATAACTATGATCCTGCTTGATCGGCATATCAGCGAAAGAGGGGAAAAGCATAAATATGAAGATCACGACCATCGGAGAGATCCTGATTGACATGACGCAGACGGGAACGGACGCAAACGGAAACGCGGTCTTTGCAGCGATTCCCGGCGGCGCGCCGGCAAACCTTGCGGTAGCCGCGCGCAAGCTCGGCGTGGAAACCGCGTTCGTCGGCTGCGTCGGAGACGATCCGTTCGGCGCTATCCTGAAAAAGACGCTGCTGCATTACGGCGTCGATACGAGCGGACTGCAGACGACGGACTGCGCCGATACGACGCTTGCCGTCGTGACCGTCGATCCGCACGGCGAGCGCAGCTTTGCGTTCTGCAGAAAACCCGGCGCGGACACGCAGATCAACCGCGCGCGCGCACTGGAAGCCGCGTCGCATGCCGATATGCTGCATTTCGGCAGCGTTTCGCTTGCGGCGACCGCCTGCCGCGAAACGATCATTTCCGCAGTGCGCCGCGCAAAGGAGAGCGGCGCGCTGATCACATACGATCCGAACTATCGCGCGTCGCTGTGGAACAGCGAGGGCGAAGCGATCGGGATCATGCGATCGGTTCTGCCGCTGTGCGACATCGTGAAGATCAGCGAGGAGGAAACGCTGCTGCTGACGGGGCGCGAAGCGCCGGAGGAAGCCGCCGAGGTGCTGATGGAGCGCGGCGTGAAGCTCGCGGTCGTAACGCTCGGCGCGAACGGCGCTTACTGGAAATACGGGAAGGATTCCGGTACGGTCCCGGGATTCAGGGTCAAGGTCGCAGACACGAACGGCACGGGCGATACATTCTTCGGCGCGTTTTTAAGCCGCATCGCAAAGCACGGCGGTCTGAGCCATCTGACGCCGGAACGGATCGAATGCTATGTGCGCTACGCAAACCGCGCGGCGTCGATCACCGCGAGCCGTCCGGGCGCGATCCCTGCCATGCCGACCGAAGATGAATTGACGGAGGAATAAGCAAATGATGGAACGCGAGCATTGGGCACAGGAGTTTACCAGACGTTATGTGCTTCGCGAGGACGAGCTGAAATGGCTCTACTGCGAGCTGTACCACAACGACATGAAGGCGTATCGGTATTTTGTCGATATGCTGTACCGCGCCTATGAGGCGCGTCCCGAATCCTTGAAAAACATGGACCGCGCGCGGGAAGAATATCCCGAATGGTATCGCGGTCACGACCTGGTCGGCATGCTGATGTACGTCAACGCCTTTGCGGGAACACTGAAGGGCGTACAGAAGAAGATCGACTACATCACCGACTGCGGCGTCAATTATCTGCATCTGATGCCGCTTCTCGAAAGCCCGAAGGGAAGAAGCGACGGCGGCTATGCGGTAAGCGATTTCCGGAAGGTGCAGCCGGAGCTCGGCACGATGGACGACCTCTTTGCGTTGGCGGAGGCATGTCACGAGCGCGGCATCGCCGTGTGTCTCGACTTTGTCATGAACCATACGAGCGAGGATCACGAATGGGCAAGACGCGCGCGTGCCGGTGATAAGGAATATCAGGACCGGTATTTCTTCTACGACAACTGGGAGATCCCGAACGCCTACGAGCAGACCGTGCCGCAGGTGTTCCCGACGACCGCGCCCGGCAACTTTACCTGGTGCGAGGAAGCGAAAAAGGTCGTCATGACGACGTTCTATCCCTATCAGTGGGACCTGAACTACGCGAATCCGACCGTGTTCAACGATATGACGGACAACATGCTCTACCTCTGCAACCACGGCGTGGACATCATCCGGCTCGACGCGGTGCCGTACATCTGGAAGGCGCTCGGCACGCAGTGCCGCAACCTCAAGGAGGTCCACTCGCTCGTGCGCATGATGCGCATCGTCTGCGAGATCGTCTGCCCCGGCACGCTGCTTTTGGGCGAGGTCGTCATGGAGCCCAGCAAGGTCGTCCCGTACTTCGGCACGGTCGAAAAGCCGGAATGCCACCTGCTGTACAACGTGACGACGATGGCGTCGATCTGGCACACGGTCGCGACAAGGGACGTCCGGCTTTTGAAGCATCAGCTGGAGCAGGTGTTCGCGCTGCCGAAGCAGTACACGTTCCTGAACTATCTCCGCTGCCACGACGACATCGGCTGGGGACTGGATTACAGCTTCCTCCGCCGGTTCGGACAGGAGGAGGTCCCGCACAAAAAGTACCTGAACGGCTATCTGACCGGGAAATGGCACGGAAGCTTTGCCCGCGGCGAACTGTACAACGACGATCCGCGGCTCGGCGACGCGCGCCTGTGCGGCACGACGGCGTCGCTGTGCGGCATTGAGGCGGCGGAACAGAACGGCGACAAGGCCGCGCTTTCGGACGCGATCCGCCGCGACGCCATGCTGCATGCGCTGATGTTCACGATGAGCGGCGTGCCGGTTCTGTACAGCGGCGACGAGATCGCGCAGGAGAACGATTACGCCTACCACGACGATCCGCTGAAGGCCGAGGACAGCCGGTACCTGCACCGCGGCAATCTGGACTGGAAGAAAGCGCGGCGCAGAGAGCTCAAGACGTCGACCGAGGGCAAGGTGTTCCGCGCGATCAAGCGGCAGGAGGAGCTCAGGGCGCAGTACTGCGTGTTTGACGACGAGGCGGACACTTGGACGCTCGAAACGCACAACGACCACGTGCTCGGCGTCGGGCGCTATTATCGCAAGGAAAAGCTGCTGGCGCTGTTCAACTTCTCGGACGAGCAGCAGACCGCATGGGTGCAGGACCTGTCCGTCTACACCGACCTTGTCACCGGCGAACGGCGCGACGCGGGCGCGGTCACGCTGCCTGCCGGCGGATACATCTGGCTTTGGCAAACGCTTTGAACGGAGGAACGCATGAAGCAAAAACTGGTTTTTCTGGACATTGACGGCACACTGACGCCTGCGGGCAGCAACACGCCGCCCGAAAGCGCGATGAAGGCCATCCGGGCGGCGCAGAAGAACGGGCATCTGGTCTTTCTGTGCACCGGGCGCAATCCGGCCATGCTCGCGCCGGTGCTGGCGCTCGGGTTTGAGGGCGCGGTCGCCGCGGCCGGCGGCTACGTCTTTATGGGCGACCGGGTCCTGTTCGACTGCCCGATGACGTCGGAGCAGCTGGAAACGGGCATGCGGCTTTTGAAGGAAAACGGCGTTTTCCGCACGATCGAGGCGAAGGACGCGACCTGGGGCGACGAGGACCTCGGCGACTTTCTCGCAAACGCGGGGGAGGGCAACAGCGAACTCGTGCGCTGGAGAAAGGCGCTTGCGGAGGAGCTCAACATCCTGCCGATGCACGAATACGACGGACGTCCGGTCTACAAGATCGTGTTCATGTGCACCGAGGCGAGTCAGCTCGTCCCTGCGCGGGACGCGCTCGAAAAGGACTACAAGTTCGTTGTGCAGGACGTCGCGGCGCATCACTGCCTCAACGGCGAGCTGATCAACCGCAATTTCGACAAGGGCAAGGGCGTGCGGATCGTCGCGGATGCCTGCGGCATTCCGATCGAGGACACGATCGGCTTCGGCGACAGCATGAACGACCTCGAAATGATCGAAACGGTCGGCACCTCGGTCTGCATGGACAACGGCAGCCCGAAGCTCAAGGAAGTGAGCGACATCGTCTGCCCCGCGGTGGACGAGGACGGTCTTGCGATCGCCTTCCGTCAGCTCGGACTGATCTGAAACAAACCGCAAAAAAGGACTGCGATCCGGCAGTCCTTTTTCAGTCCGTATAGCCCCGCACCGAGAAACGGCGTTCGCCCGGATCGGGGGGAAGCTCGGTGATGCGGTAGCGCGCGATGTGAAAATGCGGCTGGCTTTTCAGCTGCAGCAGGTACTTTCGGAGCTTGCTGACTTCGCCCTGCGCTTCGAGCTCGACAGAACCGTTCGGAAGGTTCTGCACCCAGCCGGTCAGTCTGAGCTTTTGCGCGAGCAGACGCGCGGTATAGCGAAAGCCGACGAACTGGACTTCGCCTTCAAAGAGGATATGCCACCGGACGGTGCTCTGCGTCTGTTCCATTGCGCGCTCCTTTCCCGATCAGTATAACACAACCGGCGCCCGTTGAAAAGCAGCATTCAAAATATTAATTTGAGCTGAAATATATTTAGATTGCGCTTTGAAGATTCATACGGTATAATGTATAAGAATGCAGGACATGTCCGCGTTGCGGCATGCCTTGACAACATAGGGGGGAGTACATACTATGGCACTGGATTACCGCAAGTGCGCTGAAGAGATCGCCAAATACATCGGCGGCGGCTCTAACGTCATCAGCGCGGCACACTGTGCAACCAGACTCCGTTTGGTTATCGCAGACAACAGCAAGCTCGACAAGAAAGCACTCGAAGACGTCGAAGGCGTCAAGGGCATGTTCGAGTCGAACGGTCAGCTGCAGCTGATCATCGGCACGGGCACCGTCAACAAGGTGTATGACGAATTCCTGGCCGTCACCGGCGTATCCGCCGCAACGAAGGCGGACGTCAAAGCCGCCGCAGCATCGAAGATGCCGTGGTGGAAGAAGATCTTAAAGACGCCGGGCGACGTGTTCGTCCCGATCCTGCCGGCGATCGTCGCCTCCGGTCTGATGATGGGTATCGTCGAAGCGATCCCGAAGTTCTGGCCGGCGTTCGGTCAGTCCGACTGGTATTCCTTCCTCGACCTCGTGGCAAACACCGCGTTCGCTCTGCTGCCCGTGCTCGTCGCGATCTCCGCGGCGCGCGTGTTCGGCGGCAACATCTTCCTCGGCGCCGTCATCGGTCTGATGATGGTCCATCCGGCGCTGATCAACGCATGGACGGTCGGCAGCGCAACCAATATTCCGACATGGAACATCTTCTTCTATCCGATCCAGCAGGTCGGCTATCAGGGACACGTCATCCCGGTCATATTGGCCGTCTTACTCATGTCAAACCTCGAGAAGCTCCTGCACAAGATCGTGCCGGAGATGATCGACCTCTTTGTTACCCCGCTCGTCACCGTGCTGGTCACCGCGTTCGTCACCTTCACGGTCATCGGACCGGTCTTCTCCGTGCTTGAGAATTACGTGCTGAAGGGTGCGGAATGGCTCGCATCCACCACGGTCGGCGCAGCCGTCATGGGCGCGATCTATCCGTGGACGGTGTTCCTGGGACTCCACCATATGTACAACGTCATTGAAGCCGGCATGATCGCGCAGACGGGACTCAACACCTGGATGCCGATCGCATCCGCCGCGAACTTCGCACAGTTCGGCGCCTGCTTGGCGGTGGCTGTCAAGGTCAAGAACGGCAAGACCAAGTCCGTGGCGCTGCCCGCCTCGCTCTCCGCGTCCCTGGGCATCACCGAGCCGGCAATCTTCGGTGTCAACTACCGCTTCATGAAGCCGTTCCTCTGCGGCATGGCGGGCGGCGCGGTCGGCGCGCTGTTCGGTGCGCTGTTTAAGCTCGGCGCGCCGGTCTACGGCGTCACCGGCATTCCGGCAATCCCGGCGGTCAACAACATCCCGCTGTACCTGCTCGAGCTCCTGATCTCCGCAGGCGTGGCGTTCGTGCTCACCATCTTCATCTGGAAGGAAGACAAACCCGAAGAGAAAGCGGCGCCCGAACCCGAACCGGCGCTCGAACTCCCGACGGTCTCCGTCATCCGCTGCGCGGCCGGCACGGTCATGCAGCCGGTCAAGGGCAACGTCATTGCGCGTGAAGCGATCCCGGACGACACCTTCGCATCCGGCGTTCTCGGCGACGGCGTCGGCATCGAGCCGGAGGAGGAACTGGTCGTTGCGCCGTTCGACGGCACGATCAGCTCCGTCGCAGAGAGCAAGCACGCGATCGGCATCGAAGCGAACGGCATGGAAATGCTGATTCACGTCGGCGTCGACACCGTGAACATGCAGGGCGACGGCTTCGAATGC